>Ga0126342_10010573_pt1 | contig 16515 bp, 13 predicted proteins | sample Cyp1metagenome_FD_92528 | JGI IMG/M metagenome (GOLD analysis project Ga0126342, IMG submission 92528) | Coral microbial communities from Lord Howe Island, Old Settlement Bay, Australia - Cyphastrea 1 metagenome | ecosystem: Host-associated > Invertebrates > Cnidaria > Coral ... | reverse complement strand
TGCCAGATAGAATGTCAAATAGAATGTCAGAAGATATGTCAGATAGAATGCCAGAAGATTTGCCAGTAAGAAAATGTATAAATGTCATGGTGGGGATCACACGAAGTAAAGTAATTTGCTTGGCCCGAAAACACCCTGGAGGTCTGCCAACGCCCTGGCCAGTCACAAACACCTGTATACAAACTTGTCCGAAAGCAGGCCAACTGTGACTGGGTATGACATTCAAAATGCCCCACATCCAACCCTTAAACTGTCTCTTAATCCCCCCCTTCAGAACGATTCCAGTCATTGAGTCTGAAAAATGACCCATTTGGTTCGATGATGCTTCTCATATTGTCCAAATACAGTATTGAAGTTGGGATTGTCCATTGACATTGGACAAATTACCATCTGGTTATGACTAACATAGCCATGGAAAATCCCTTATAAATCACCATGTTTAATGGGAAAATCCTCTATAAATGGGCCATGGCTTCCATGGCTAGGACCGCAGGTGAATCCGGTGAATCCAAACCCACCTGCTGCATGGCGTTGCGTTCTCTGGCGGCCGCGGATAAGCCTTCTTCCAGCCTCAGGACCATTGTTTCATTGTTGGGGATCTTTGAAAGGAAAAAAACACCCATGTTCCAGTTTACTTAGGGTCACCTACTATACCCATATATATATATAAATAAAATAAATAAATACGAATATAAATATGCAATCTATATATATATATTATATTATGGCTGGGATTGGTTGGAAATATTCTGGATACAACTGGGCTATAAGCATGATCAACATGAACCACCAGAACTGATTGCAACGCAGATCCATTTTTCGTAAGATGATGGGAATATTTTATGGGAATCGGTCAACCTGAAAATGCCTCACTGGAACGGAATTTTGAGGTAATGCCCTTATCAAAATGGAGGATTTCCAGTTGACTATGTTGATTCCCCTTAGATTCACAAGTCACAGATGTTGAAATGTGGGGTTTTTCCTCACAAAAATCAGATGGATTTCTGTGAAATCATCTTTCCAACAACTTTGATCCCCAAAATTCCACAGATTTATCATGATTCATCGCTTTCGGAAAGGGCAACATTGTACTGGACCATGGTAGCTACGGTAGCTACCCCCCATCCGTGTACAAAAAAGGGGGCCCCCAACGCGCTGTGCCAAGTCCGTTGCTGTCGGGAGTCTTCCTGGAGGTGGTATAACGATGTTCACCTGACATCGGGATTACAAATCTATACACTTGCGGTAGATAGATATCTTGTAAATAGATATATTTTATTTTAATGTAAATAGATATATTATGGGATAGTAATATGGGATATATATATATAGAGATATAGATATATATATATATATATATGCAAATATAATGTGGTTAAAACAATGCCATAAACCACCCATGACTGAGAATGGTTAATACCACCTATAAAAATGGTGATGACTGGGAGATGGTAAACATGACATTGTCTTAACCACATTAAATAGATATATTGTACTATCATGCGGTTCGGAAGCTCCACTTATCTCCCCATTTTGGCTACCCACATCTACCCACTGGAAAGTCACAATGGAAAATCTATTATTTATGGACGATTTTCCCATCAGAAACTCCGATGATCGGGGGTTTCCCAGCGGCCCGCAATGTTTGATGATAATCTCGAAAGTTTCTCTCAAACTCGGTCAAAATCGGGTGTAAAATTGATATGTCCCATAAAATTCCATATAAACATCCATATCCCCATTGAATATCATTTTAAATCACCATTTGAGTGGTAGGATTCCACTATATCCCCATCAAAAATCACCATTAAATCACCATAATCATGGTAGGTTCAATCACCATTTTCATCCATTTCCATAGACTATATCCATATATATATAATATGTATCCCCATTAAATTACCATTTCTGGTAGGTTAAATCACAATTTTCATCCAGTTTATATCTAATATCATCTAACCTTTGATGGCCACCCGGTTGGTTTCGGCTCCTCCAGAGAGATGCTGCGACTCGAGGCCACCAGCGCCTGCATCTGTTGCTGCAAGGCTTGGCACTTCGCCGCCAACTCCTGTCGCGAGGTGGTCGGCGAGTTGCCCGGCCGTTTTTGGGAGGGGAAAGGATGGCTGGTTGGTGGTATACCTACACCTCCGAAAAATATGAACGTCAGTTGGGATTATTATTCACAAATATTCACGATATATGGAAAGTCATAAAAATGTTCCAGTCACCACCAACCAGATGATGGGGTCCCTGTTGGTTGTTGCGTTGACGCCTGAAAGTGGCTGAAGTCTATGGTAGATTGACCGGCAAGAAATGGTGATGATTCACTAGGATGAACATGGTGATGATAACTGGGATGATTTAATGAAAATGTCTGGGATGAACAGCAACAGTGAATTGGTGATGAAAAATAAAGTCATTGTGGAATGAGTTTTCCAACAAACGTTCAACTGGGGGACACCACCTCGCGGGCTGTTTTGGAAGAAAACATTGTGAATTTAGCTTCAAAAACACAATGTTGGGAGTTGTCCAAACAACAACATACTGTGGATTCACTGTGGATGGTTGCAAAATCCTGCACCACCTTGGATGGTTGAACCTCTATAAATAATGGGATAAACCACACAAAAAAATCCTTGGATTGTCATAAACATTCCTCCAGTTTTTGTTTCCATGAAAAAGATGAGTTTCGTGAGCTTCCCTCTAACCTGTCAAACTTGTTCCAGGTTTTTCGAAGATTTCCCCAACATGGGAATGTCCCAACATGTCCCAACGATGTCCCACAAGGGGGTCGCCTCCTCGATCTTTTGTTTCCATTCCCAGCGACGGTCGTCCAACAAATGAACCTCCGGAAACGGATCTCGTTGATCTGGGGATTTGAGCAGCCCAAAATCCCAGAAAGATTCCATAGATTTAGGTGAACCATCCCCTTGAACTGAACATGTTGGGATATGATGGGAATTCAGTAGCCAAAAAATAGTTCAATATTTGCAAAAGTATCAAAAGTATCAAAAGTGTGACCCACTTTTCGCGGATTTGAGCGTCAAGATGCGGATTTTGAGGAGCGTCCGAATAGTCGGACCCAAGCGTCACAAATGGGGGATCTAAACAATTGATGATTAGCACTTGGTGCTTCATCCACGAATCGCCAGGGGTATGTACCTGGTCATTGGTTAGTGGTATGGTTAGTGCTTGGTCCACTTATGAAACAGTGAAGTCTGAATGAAAACTTACTACCCTCTGGTAAACGTTTACAAAAAACGATGGTTAAAATCACCATTCTATTAATGGGCAAATCCACTATTTCAATGGTCATTTTCAATAGCAAACTGTTGACATAACCAGGCCGGGTAACTCGGGTTTAACCTCTCAGGAGCCTCCAGCAATCAGGGCCCATGGCAGTCATGGACATATGGAAAATCCCTAGACGTTCCGTGGCCAGGTCACTTTTTTGCCAGCGGTTTTGTCCCAAAAAGGCGAGGTGTTGGAAACGGTGAAACGGTGTTTCACCTAGTTGTAAATGGAAAGCCAAAGAAGGTACTGGTCCAAGATGATTAATCAACTAATGGTGAAGATGTTTAAAAGATTTTAAAAAAATATATGAGAATGTAATGCCGGGCATAGTTTACAAACAAGACCAATGCAGGATGAATAGCAACTGCAATTACTTTACCCTTCACCAGTTCGCAAACTGCCACTTTTTTGCCCCAAAAACTCTGGCAGCTGCCGAAGATCCACTAGCGGATCATCTTGCTCAAAAACAAGTTCTATCCTCATGTCCTCCCCATTTCATGATGGTGAAATCCCAAAAAATACCCTCTGGTTATGTCAAAATAGCTATTGAAAATGACCATTTACAGTGGATTTTCCCATTAAACCTGGTGATTTTCCATAGTTATGTTAAATTACCAGAGGGTACAGGCAAACCTCACAAAAATAGGCGGACTTAAACAGTCCCGGCAATTCATCTCTGGCCTGCCGAATTTGCCCCTGCAATTCATCGGACAGGCCCTTGACCTAAGCATCGGGAACATCAACTAAAAATAAATGATGATAATGATCATAGAATATCAAGGTTTATGTTGGGGATATACAGTATCCCCATTTTTCAGTGATATCAGGATTCTGGATATGAATATATGGGCATTTATGGATATACCTACATGGATGTGTATATATATATTATGTATGGGGATGTAATTTATTACCTGTTGGCTCAAGCTCAATGGGGATGCAGTGGAGATCTCATGGGAATATCATGGGGATATTGATGTTCTACGGGACATGTACATATACATATATATATATATATATATATACGTATATATAATTTATTTATATTCATTTATATATATACATACATATAATATATCCACACTATGTATGTATATATATACAGTTTTTCATGTGTGTATATCATTGCATAACGGGTCTGTCTGTGTTGGCTTTCCAGTGTGGCTGTAGTATAAAGCTAACAATAAATGCCATGAAATAGATAGCATGGGATATAACCAGGAATGTGACATGGGTTTGTCTGGAAATGGACATGCTCAAGGGGGAAGTCTTCAACCCATTGGATCTTAAGGATGAAGTCTTCAGAAAATCCCTCTGCTGATAAGTTATAGCCCTAAAAAAGCTTGTTTATCCTCAAACCCAAAAGAATCACACCAATTTCAAATCCAAATATATATATATATATGTATTTATGTATTTATGTATTTATTTATATATATATATATATGATATATGGTATAAGCCATTTGAGGCTTAACAAAAACCCATGGCTTTCCACGAAGAATCCGCTTTTGAAAACAAGCGGAACCCCCAGCGGCACTGCGGCATCCTATGGGACCCCACCTTGCCATCCAGCTCCGCCAAGCGCTTCTCCACACGAGGCTGTTGAGCTTCCAAAACATTCACCCGATCGAACAAACGATCCTCGGCTGGGAGAAATTACCGAAATTACCATGTGAAACCGCTAATTGAAGCTATCAAGTGACTTACTGTTCAACGACGAAAAGTGGATTATATAATATATAAAAAGTGTGAACTTCGTTACCTAAATTTTGGATTCTATAAATTGGTGGTTATGATAAACTACGAGTACTATTTGGCTATTGGGTTTATGGCAAATCAAACTACTTTCGGTGGGTCTAGAAACCAACAAACATTACTGGAGGACATCACGTTGCAGGCAGAGTGGGTCTTGATCTGAGAGAAACCTCCAAGTTTTTTGGGTGCGAAATCAAAGTTCATCCCTGAGTTCTTCTAGGAACATGTTGAGATGTGTTTTGTCTTTTTGTGTTTGCTTTGCTGTGGGAAAAATCCACCTGCAGGGGCAATCTAGCCAGCAATGTTGGCTTCAGATTAGGTAAATCAGCTAAACTGAGCTCTGTGTTAGTATGGCCAAGAAAGAAGACACCGTGCGAAATTCCATGAATTTTTTGCATGTTCGGATTGAACCGAAGGCCGTACCTTTCAGGAATACAGCTGGATTGCGGACCCTTGGCCTCCCAAAACCAACTCACGGGTTGACCCAGCAACAGATTGACCTCTGCTAAGAAAATGCCGACCGCATCTAATCACTAACATATCTCTACGAAAAAAAACTGGTCGCTGAATGTATGAGAACCATCACCATGTCACCATGTCTAAATATTAGGTGTGTGGTTGAATTAGTGCAAGTAACCAGTCATGCCAAAAATATAGAATCATTTTTGGATTCATCATCGAGGACCTAGGATAGGTATGGACGGTATGGACTTTGGCTGAAACGACCTATGTACTACGAATCAGTTTTTTTTTGTATCTGCTTTTGGCTCATGGAAATCATGATATTTTGCCATGTTTTTTTGCCATCAACTCTCGATTTTTCGTGTATTTTCACGGGAAAACAAAACAAAAAAACAGCCAAAATCCCAAAATGGAATCCTGGCACCCGGTGGTTTAGAAGATCAGTTTCCCACATTTTTTGCTGGTCAATCTCATGGTAAATCTCCCATTTTTGAACATCCATTGACTGGGAAAACTGTAAATCCAGATTTCTGTGGATAGACTAGTAAATTGATGGTCATTCCCATGGTAAAATCTCCCATTTCTGAGATCTTCTGCGGAATTTGTTTTTTCGGAAGCCCTGGCTTTACCCACCATTCCATCCCTCGTCATCCCTCGTGAAAAGTGTCCAGAGTGGTGGCGGAGAAGTCTCTTCGCTCTTGTCTCAACCTGGACACTGCTGGTGACCCTTCGCGATATTTTGGACGCTTCAAGCCGTTAGTTTTCCATGGTTTTCCCTTAATGAATCCTGGGGCGTCTTGCAAATTGTCCCTTCAATTCTTGGATTAAGGTAATAAATATTGATTGGTTCTACTTGGATGTAGACCATCGCAAGTTCTTTGTAACCATGCAAATGAATCCAACTGGATATGATCATGATTTCTGGCTTTGCGGCTTTTCTGGGTTTCAAGATTAATATACGGTTACTATAGCAGTTATAACACGATTCCTGGGATGCACCTAGTGGATGATCACGGTTGGCCAAGGGGATCACAGGTTATGACTAACACTTCGCCATGGAAAATCCACCCATGCTATTAATAGGTAAACCATCTATTTCTATGGGCCATGGCTTCCATGGCGAACTGTTAGTCATAACCAGAGGGTATTTCTTTACGTGTCTGAATTTGGAGGCATCCCCAAGGCCTGTGAATCATCGATGAGATGTTCGATTGCGCACCTGCTGCAGTTTGATACTTCTAAATTGACATGTCCATACGTCGGGGTAGCTATACCATGTTTTTAGACTCACCTATTATATACTATATATGAGTCATGAGCAGCTGAGAACTTTAACGCTGATTTCAGGTTGCCAGCTTAGGTAAACAAAGGCGCCATCTGTCTGCACGATAGAAACCAGCAGTTCTGGAATGTGTCCATTTAAAGGCACCCACGGAGCAGATCGAATATCCAAACCAATGTCAATTTCTGGAAACGCGCTTCCTGTTAGTTTATGTTAGTTTTGGTCCAATTTGGAGGTTTCCTGAAATGGGGGGTACCCCTAAATCATCCATTTTAGATGGGGATTTTCCCTTATAAACCATCCAGCTATTGGGATACCCCCATGACTATGGAAACCACCATTTCATCGCCATGATCCTTGAATGGTGTTTCCTGGCCTCCCGTCACCGTGTGCGCCCTGCGCGCCCACTGTGTGCGCGGGGCGCGTGAGCCAGTAATGATCATCGCCGCGGAACTTCTTCTCCCACTTCTCTTCAAAAGCGTCCATCTGCCGCCGGACCGCAGACATCAAGGCGCTTTCCTGAAGCCGAAGGACGCAGGATTTGTTTTAGCCCGATTCAATGGGCCAAAGGTCAATGGTAAAATTGGGGTCGTATATATATATAATGGTTTTTGGGGTCCATCACATGGTGAGTAAATTGCATCCCGCGGGTTAAAGGAGTATAGGGTCTTTGTGCTATCTTGGGCCGTTCAATTGGAAGGGGGTTACCACAAAATACTCATAAAAATTGATAGACTATGATAAATTACTAGTAAAATTGTTCCACTTCTATTGAAAAACTGGTGGTTGAGTAGTCATTTACCTGACTGAACGTGGAAGAACTGACGTCAGGACTTGAAGATTGCAGGATGAGGGCGGGAGATGGATTACCTCTAATGAGTTGTAGGCGTTGCAGAGGTTCTTTCAGAGAGATTGTTCCTACGTAGTATTCCATAGTCCACAATTGCGTAGAAACGGCATTGCCTTCTCTGCATCTTGTCTACTCGTAAATTGAAACGGGGATACCCCGGTTCATCATCCGAAACACAATTATTGAAACCTATGGTGACTTGGGGATCTTAAAACTTTAAGACACCCCCAAATTACCCTCTGGTAAACTAACATAACTATGGAAAATCACCATTTTTAATGGGAAAATCCACTATAAATGGCCATTTTCAATAGCTATTTTGACATAACCAGAGGGTAAACGTGTTCTGCATCGGGGGTTGTACGCCCCTGGCCGCCAAGGATCATAGGACGCTCGAGCTGTGGCATTGACCACATTGGTTCTGCCTCCGCCTAACAGACGTTGGAAAAAAAAAAACTAAATCCACTGTTTGATCATATCTGTTTGGTGGTTTTACCCTCTGGTAATTTAACAATAACCACTATTTTTATGGTGATTTGATGGTTAACAATGGTGAATAATGGGAATATCATGGGATTTACCCTCTGGTTATGTCAAAATAGATATTGAAAATGACCATAGAAATAGTGGATTTTCCCATTAATAGCATGGTGGATCTTTCCATAGTTATGTAAACGTTTACCAGAGGGTAACCATCTTGAAAAATATTAGTCAATGGGAAGGATTATCCCATATATTATGGAAAATAACAAATGTTTGAAACCACCAACCAGATACATTATTCCAATAGAAAAAAGACAGTCCGGGAGATAGATATCATGTTCCATCAATAATTTCATATGAGCAGTGTTCAAAATCCCTCCATCATTCCAATTTTTCTGGTTGGTTAATAGGGATTCCCCTATTGGATTATTATAATCCCCAATATATAAAGGGTAGTATAATCCCTCAACTAATCATCAACCAACAGGGGTTTCGCAGCCACTGCTCATGTCCCCTATTGAAAACAAAAACTATGTGGCATTTGGATCCCCACTAAAAATTATCATCGTCTTTTCCATGCATTTTGATGATTTGTTTGCCATATTTGGGGAGAAATCCTGTTTATCAGTGTTTTGCTTCTCCATGGTTCTCTCGACTTTAATAATAATATTGCAATATACATGCAGGCTATATCCTTATTTTATGATGATAAAACACTCGAGAATGAACGCTATCATGTTGTCGCTTGATGTTTTCGCTATTTTGTACACAGAATTATATATGGATCCCATGAACATCCAGAAAAGTCACATCCATATTACTTGTCCCATGCGTATCCATCATATCCCCATTGGATCCTCCAGGGTTGAATCCATGGTGAAACATTGTGAAACCGCCCCTTTTTTTTACGCGAAAACCTTGGATAAAATGTTGGTGTATGTGGTCACTTTCATTGTGTAACATGTACAGTAGACCATTTTAAGCCCCCAAACATCCACGCACTAATTTGATATATCTAGCATATGTTTAATCCATGTTCAAAAAAAAAAGTTTTCCACCGTTGTTCCACATGTTTCCACCATTTTTCCGTATTTTTCTCAGAATTCACCCATGATTTCGACCAACGCCCAAGCAGCTCAAGGCCCTCAGCTGCTGCGCCATCGGGCTCGAGGGACGCCGGGCGTTCCTTTTTCAGCGGTACTGGGAAAATCGCCGATGAAAGACTCGCAATTGGGAGGTTTAAAACCCATGGGAAAATTCCGATTGAAGCAACAAAAATGGGCATTTACTTGATATGTATATATATATATATATACATATAATCATATATATATACATATATATATATATAACATATACATATACATATATATATAGTCGGCTTATGATAAGCTAAGTGGTTAATGTTTCTGGGGTTGGTGAACTACCGTTTCGAAATGGGATTGATTACCCACGAATTGCAAACTTACCATCGCCAGGGTTGTGAACCACGTGCTGAACACTGTTCAAAACCGTTGATTGAAGGTCAAACCTTGATCAACAGCAATTATAGGGGTTTATATACGCAACATCAGTTTACGAAATAGTGTTTGATGAGTTGTTTAATGGGGATTTAACCAACATTGATTTACATTGGGTTTTTTCAACCACAATGATATGATGTAATTGATAAATGCGGGTTGGTTGCTGATATGATCGGGGGTTATTCATCTATCCAACCCACCCTTTACATGGTGTCATCATCGTCATACGTGAACTGGGAATCCCGTTCTTAATCAACCAATAATGACAAAGAGTTTTGAATACTGTCAGTACGATTGATTCTCGAAACTTTCAACATGAAACACTGCAAATAGTGATTGAAACTCAGACATGTTCAGTTCTGAATAGCAGATTTATTTATATTGTTTCAACACTGAATATTATATGATTTATTGATAAATCAATTCATTCTGAGGTCCCATTGCTATTCGAAGGATGGAATCTCTCACTTGGATGACCATGGAAGTGGTGATCAGAATTCATTCTAGAATTGGCTGAGGGGTTCAAGGGGAAATCACAAGAACAATCATTATTTATATGGATGTATATATATATATACATTGTCTATATATAATTATATTCATACATTTGGAGGTTTGCTAAAATGGGACGTACCCCCAAATCATCCATCTTCATAGAATTTTCCATTATAAACATTTATAAACCATCCAGCTATTGGTGTACCCCCAATAGCAGCCCCATTAGGAATCCTCCATGTGATGTTAAAAAGATGTGTAAGAAGTACAGCTTCAATCTTCCCCCTGAACTACTCCCCCGTGGATCGTAACCCTGGTTTCACCACTGGCGAGCAATCAGGGACTTTCAAGCGACACTCACTGATCACTTTGGTTGCTTGCAATCCGCATTTTGATGGATCAAATCCTACCTTTTATCAGCTGTTTTATGGGTGAACCGAGAGCCGATTCACACAAAAATCATTGATTGGATGGAACTTAGAAATCTCTAAAAATCTCTTCTCCCCGGCCATCAATTTGTGTAAAAAATCCTCAGATCTCCAATTCTCAACTTCAAAGAATCTTTGAACATTCAAGAACCTTGAAGCTCCCAGCTTCAACCTCCAAAAAAACACCTCAAAACGTCAACTTCACCTCCTCCCCGGCCATCATCCCAGCATCAGCTGGAACTGCCACGGCCACCCTTCGCGCCCTTCAGGGACCGCCGGTCCCGCTGGTCCCGCCGGAGCGTCCCGGGGTGGGCTCGAGATGGGCTCGGAGGGCCCGGGGCGACCCCTTGGAGCGCCCTCCATGGCGGAGGATTCACGATTTCTGCAGAAAATCCATGGGTTTTTGATGGTTTTGATCTCCTCTGGCTGGTGGTTGACCAACCCTACCCCCCTGAAACATATGAGTTCGTCAGATTGGATCATCATCACTATTGGGGAAAATAAAAAATGTTCCAAACCACCAACCAGTCTCAAGAAACCTCTGAAATTAATGAAAAAGTCGTGTGTTTCTGTTTGAGATGGTTGGATATCTGATGAGTTTTTCGGCGGAAAAGTTGTCCGACGTGCTATCAAAGTTGAACGCTGTGGTTTTCGGTCTTGAAATTGTGGCTCTGCGCAGGTCTCGTGAGAATATGCCCCAGCAGGGGTCCCCAATCCTAATTCAAAGTTATATCATATATCCAAACCAAGTATGCCAGTCCAGTTCGAAACCACCACGGAATTCGATTATTTTTTCTGGAAATTCCCATGTTTGGGATGCTAAACTTGTCTAATCTGCATACTGTCCAGTGTCCGCTCCGGCGTGACACTGCTACAAGCCTGATACGGCAATTAGGCAATTCCGAGCTCTTGTGGGTGACACTTGGGTATGGGTCATGGGTCCAAAATTTCAGCTCCCGGGAAACACTTCAATCATCTTCAATCAAGGTAAAGTGGCCATTTTGAGTATGTATGAATTCAATTCTGAGTGAATTTGGGCCAAATTTTAGGGGCAAACATGGGCAAATTGTTTTCCCATCGGGTCCTTTCTTTTCGGCTCTTGGATATGGTCTACCCACCAGTTCATGGACAAGTCGGTACTTTGACATGCAAAAAATGACCGACAAAACAACTGCGACATTCACATGAATGGTTTTTGGTTGAAATCATTGTTTTATCTTGGAAAATGATCATCCATTCATTGTTTAAGATTGGGAAATATTAAAAAAAACCTTCAATCATTCTACGTGTAAAACCCCAATTGGTCACCTCGTCTACATCATTTCCTGTCATTCACAATCTGGAATTGGCCCCCTGAATTTCTTTGCGACCCAAAGAAACCTAACCGCAAAACAATGAAACGATGAAATCAAACCAAATTGAACATTGATTTGGTCCGATTTTTTCCCGACCCCGTATGATGACGGCAAAAAACTTGAATAGTCACTCTGCTGGCCCCCACTTGAAACAAACAATAAAAGATCGAAGTCAGATCATTGGTTTCAATGAACTTTCATGGGGGATCATGATCCCAAATTTAGACCATCCAAGTAGGTTGAAGCCTTGGTGAATCAGGTGCACCTGTGGCGGGGGGGCGTGAACCTCTAAGCGCTCTTTGAATTTGTCGATGGACCAAACCTGGGTGAACAATTGTGACCAGTTTCACGCATAGCACCTGATAATTTGGCAAAACTGACCGACTTTAGTAGGTTTTATATATATATATTTATGATCGTAGTCAAAACCGCTAAAGGTCCGAACCAACGTTTGTTCAGACTATATCATCAATAGCTGGGATCAAAAAAACGCGGCAACCCTGCGCGTGACATGTTGTTTTGACCCTATGACATTTATGGTGCTCACAAAAACGAAACAACATACAGATGGCCATGAATCCTCAATTTTTTGGCGGCTTCAGCGCCTTGAGAAAGGTTGCCCCTTATGGATCATCATCCCAAATATTGCTGGCAAAAATGAAAACACATTAAACACCAACCCGCTAATTAGACCCGAACTCCCTCACAGCAACGCACTCAGCCGCAAACTGTCAACAGCGGCGAGCCAAGGGCGAGTGTGCCTTGCAGCTGATAAAAACTGATGGCTCCATCTATGATGAAACCCTTCTGAACATGCTCACTCACACCAAACTGCATGCACCAGTGTTTGTGTCGCCGGCAGCAACGCCCACCCGTCAAAGCAGCAACAACAACCGGCTCCTTGAAGCAACCTGAGCAAGTCCAGAGTGCCCAAAGCCCCGTGCTGCCCGCCTTTGTAGCCCTCCAAGCGCTCATTGGAGCCTGGAAGGTGTCGAATCTTATGCTAAGCCATCTTTTCATTGGAAAAGTCTCATTATAATTGTCACCAATGTTCGAACGAATTGACCAAATGTTGCTATTCAACCCATCCCAAAAGGGGGGGGTCAACAAGACTAGGGTAATCCCAAGTCCATTGGCTTCTCATCATGTTCCTTCTTTTTCTGCAATGGCCTATGTTGAGGGTACGATTTCAGCCTCATCTATTTTTGATCATACAAATTGTCCAGTTCACAGTGCACTTACTAGCTGTTGATGACTTGTTATATCCACATTTTGCTTGGCTAAAGGCATTTAAAACGAACGTTGAACACTCAGTTGTTCTATTCAAATTCATACTACATAATTCACCACTCCTGAAACTCATACGTAACCCATATCATATAAAATTATTGGGATGTTGTATGCTCTGGCTACCGGCAATCAAGCCTCCGGCAATGATTGGGACAATCCCCCATCTTTGTTCGATGATTTTCCCGGCGACAAAAAAACTCCCTTCTTGTTGGGAGTTTCGCAGCCAGCCAGCTTTGATTACTGAAGGCTAACTAGATTGACGAGTGAAGTAGATATATCTATAGGATCTGGTTGGTGGTGCAATAACCATCTTGAAAAATATGAAAGTCAATGGGAAGGATGACATCCCATAGATTATGGAAAAAAAAATGTTCCAAACCACCAACCAGGTATCTATAGATTAAGACATATGCGTACTCATTGGTATATATGTATAGTCATAGATATGCTATCCCAAGTATTGACTATTAGATTGCTTACATGGATTACTATAGATTGATTAAGTTTGATTCATTTTGGATCAACATAGATCAACATAGATTGATATTTCTATAGATTGACATAGATTGACATATCTAATTAGCTAATTTTATAGTATGGCTCTGCCCCCCTCTCAGTCGGATTATTACCGACTGCGCCTTCAGCTCGCAGAGCCACCACGATCTCAGGTTCAACCGGCCTGGCTCGACCCATTGCCAAACATCAATCCCTGGAGAGGTTTCCTACACTTTTTCGCAGTGATCCATGATCCAAAGCCTGAAAAAAATATGGAAAACTATGAGAAAATCCTGGGATGTTTAGGGATGAGGTACCAGATTTTTTTTACCTATGTAGCCGCTATGGTAATCAAGGGTGAAAATTCTGGAGGGTATCCTCCAGGCTCCATGGATAACCCCAGGTGAATGGATCCTGCCCTTGATGTTGCCACAATTGGCGATATATATACCCCAGTGATTCACAGCTCAAATGTTTTTGGCCATGTCCAAGTAGATGGCATGTTCCAACTATCAATAATTGTACTATAATTGGATGTGTAGGACCGAACTATACCGAACTTCAGAATTCACAACTGGGGATACTCTCTGGTAATTTAACATAGCTATTGAAAATGACCATAGAAATAGTGGATTTTCCCATGAATCATAATGATTTTCCAGTTCGCTATGTTAAATTACCAGAGGGTACATCAATAAGATATCTGGATCTCGGTGAAGTAAACATGTTTCTGGGATCCACATCCTGGTTCGTATTGAATCTGCCGCTGGGATCCTTCTCTTCATATCATGGCGGATCATGGATACTCTGTGCCTTCAGCCTGGCATTGGTTTTTCTCATTATCATGAGTATTGATGATTATTGATATGGTTATGATGTAGTTTCCATGAAGTTATGTGTAGCTGTTAATGATGGCAAATGGGTACTATCCCCAAACTGACAGTAACACTTCGACCATGAGAATCATTCAACACTTCTTAGCTTCCCCCAAAATTCTTCACAACTCATGGCAGCCTGGTAAGTCTTAGGAACATGCTGCTGCTAAACGTAGGGAATGCATGGGTTGCTGGGATTACTTGGGATTATTATTACCATCTGTCTTTCTTTTTTACATGGCCATGGAAGATCACCATTTTTAATAGGTAAACCATCTATAAATGGGCTATTTCCCATGGCTATGTTAAATACCCAGAGGGTAATAGTTCTTGTGGATCATTCCCTCCCTACGTTTAACACGGCTAGCACGGCGCGCCTGTCGGTTGCACGAGAACCAAGGTTTTGGTGTAGAACTTCAGCTTGAAACACCTGACGGCACTGCTGAAAGGCTGAAAGGCTGAAAGTGACCGGCTGGAAAAAAAAAACTGGACATGGCAAATATGGCTTAGATTTCCTAGATGCGCAAAAGCATTGATTTTTAAAGCTGGGCTGGGATTCTAAACATTCGAAACCATTAAGCTCTCAACCAAGACAACCAAGATCTTGAAAATCTATACCTAGCGGGGATCCATCGCCAAAAAAACAACCTAGTGGGAAGTTGTTAACTCCTTCCTGGAAAACCGGAAACTTAGGGGGATTGGAAGCACCCAGCCCATCGGCTTTGGTGAAATCCCAATTGTGGCTGGATCAAAACTCTTGCAAACGCGCAATCACAACTGCTTCTAGCTACCCTCTGGTAAACATACAAAAACCCATGGAAAATCACAATTTTCAATGAGTAAATCCACTATAAATGGCCATTTTCAGTAGCTATAGTAAATTACTAGAGGCTACCTAGTTTCTGGCAACTAAATAATTGATCTTCACTGGTGAACTTCATCTTCGTGCTGCAAATTTCATGAAAAAATCCCCACATGTTGCTGATAAGATCACCATTATGGAATATCAATGGTTTATCAATGGAATATATCAATGGTTTATCTATCACTTATAATGGTTAATAATGGTGTATCAATGGTTTATATACCTATAACTATTGTATACTATACCAAGATTTCACCATAGATTTTCTCCATAGATTTTCCCACAAGTCCCTGGGGAAACGACGATAGGCCGACCACGCAACTCCTGCGTCAAGTCAGTGGCTTCATCCAACAACGGCTGCAAGTCCTGGAGGCCCAATTTGGAGGACTTGGAAAAAAATCTGATGGATGTAGAACTAGACTCAGTATGGTAGATATCTATATCTATATATATATATAATAGGTACATATATACATATATACATATATACATATATACATATACATATATATATATTATACTATATTATATATATAATATCTGGTTGGTGGTTTCAATCCCTCTGAAAAATATGAGTTCGTCAGTTGGGATGATGACATTCCCAATAGATGGAAAGTCATAAAAAATGTTCCAAACCACCAACCAGATATGTACATATACACATACATAGATTTAAACCTATAATACACCTCTATTGTGGTGGTTTATTTTAGAGTGAAAGCATCAAATTGGTATTGGTCATTGGGGTTTGGAGCTCTGCAGAATTGGGTCGCAATCTACGATCAGTGTTTGGGGCATCCTGCTGGATCTAAATGGCTTATACCCCCAGTTATGTATGGAATATCCCCACTTAATCCCACTTATATGGAATTATATGAGTTATATAATGTTATATAATGTTATAAAATGCTATATAATGCTATATCATGCTATATAATGCTATATAATGTGCTATATAATGTGCTATATAATGTGCTATATAATGTGCTATATAATGTGCATTAATGTGCTATATAATGTGCTATATAATGTGCTATATAATGTGCTATATAATGTGCTA
>Ga0126342_10010572_pt1 | contig 16516 bp, 14 predicted proteins | sample Cyp1metagenome_FD_92528 | JGI IMG/M metagenome (GOLD analysis project Ga0126342, IMG submission 92528) | Coral microbial communities from Lord Howe Island, Old Settlement Bay, Australia - Cyphastrea 1 metagenome | ecosystem: Host-associated > Invertebrates > Cnidaria > Coral ... | reverse complement strand
TCAACTAACATCAACTAACATCAACTAACATCAACTAACATCAACTAACATCAACTAACATCAACTAACATCAACTAACATCAACTAACATCAACTAACATCAACTAACATCAACTAACATCAGCTAACATCAACTAACATCAACCAACACCAACCAACACCAACTAACATCAACTAACATCAACTAACATCAACTAACATCAACTGACATGAACTGACATGAACTGACATCAACCAACACCAACTAACATCAACTAACATCAACTAACATCAACTGACATGAACTGACATGAACTGACATGAACTGACATCAACTGACATGAACTGACATCAACTGACATCAACTAACATCAACTAACATCAACTAACATCAACTAACATCAACTAACATCACCTAACATCAACTAACATCAACTAACATCAACTAACATCAACTAACATCAACTAACATCAACTAACATCAACTAACATCAACTAACATCAACTAACATCAAAACTGGCATTGTAAGACGAATCCAAGGTCCCCACCAAGGCCACCCATGTTTTTTCAAGGCACTGTGACACCTTCCAGGCCTGGAATTGGTGGAGGGCTCCAGTGCCAACACCTTGCCTCCTGTCTCCGTGTGCCGTGCGGTGACAGAAGATCTTGGGGAAATGTTGGTTTACCATAGGAAAATGGAGGTTTACCCTCCAGTAAACTAACATAACTATGGAAAATCACCATTTTTAATAGGTAAACCCATCTATAAATGGGCCATTTTCCATAGCTATGTTAAATTACTGGAGGGTATCGGACTAAATCGGGTTTTCAATGATTCACATGTGATTTTATCTATGATGTTATGAGTTATGCAGTTTTATTTATATGTTTGTGCTATAAATACTAGGTTGCGACTATGACACACATAATGTTAGATATATTGTTACATACTTAATCCAAAGAGAATGTTTGTGCACCATGTGCCATAGATATAATGTATTCCATACTGTACTTGTTGGAATGATACTATCAACATTAGACACACAAAAAATAGATGCAGAAAATATATGACAATATTATTTAACATTATATCATATCATATTATATCATATTATATTATATTATATTATTTTATATTATATTATATATACATGTGTATTATGGATTCAGTGCAATTGGGGCAGGGATGTTTGTTTGTTTTTTTTTCCGCTTTAACCATCCCCATTCCATACACAATATAGCATATTATATATATATATATGTAGCACCAGGGTATGAGGCAGCGTTGGAGCTAAGCCTAAGCCTGCAGAGAGAGAGAGAGAGAGAGAGAGACAGAGAGAGAGAGAGAGAGGGGAAAAAAAAGGGAATCACCTTTGCAGTTTTGGCACATATTTTGTGGTGTAGTGTGGTAAAACCCGACCACCAACCCCATGTAAACCAGAAACGCTTTGCGGCTTTGCATAAAAACTAAGCACCAAAAGTGGAGGTTTGTGATTGGTTTTGCCACATTGCACCTCTAAAAATTTGGTCCATGACTTTGCCATCCAGCCATCTAAATTCATGGATTAATGGATTGGACTATTGAGACGGTGTGTAGCTCAAGTACCAAAAGAGGCTGAAGTCTGCGAGGTTTAAACCCATGAGCAACGTCAACGTAACTTAATGGAAAATCCAAGTGTGTTCCTCCAGAGGATTCTTTCAAAAAACAGACTCAGTTTGCTGAGAGTCAGTGTTTGCATGCTTTTTGGATGCTTGTAGAGTGGGCTCGGCAGTTGGTTTCTTTGTGACTTGACTTTTCTCACAAGAGCCTTAAGTTAATTTAAGTTATCCTAAAGGCCTTTTGCCTTTGACCCGGACAGGTTTTTCGCATCAATGGAGCTGAGGCCAAGCTTCCATCGGCAGCAGCCAGATGTTCACTTCGACCTCTTTCACGTGGACGGTGGTCATCAGCCGCAGCCGCAGCGAGCCAGGCCACTAGGCCCTGCCGGTGCTGTGCTGCGCTGTGCTCAGGTATCAGCAGGCTTTGGCAGATCTGAAGAACTGTGCTTGAGCCCAGCTGGGTGATGTTTGGTGTGGCTCAGGAAATCAGTCAGGAAATCCAGACAAATCCAACTAGCTGGTGAATCATGATTGAAACCCAGATATGAACTTGCAATAAGCCAAAGGACAACCAAAAGAAGCAGGGTTGTCTCCAACTTTCATGGTGTATGTGCCTGCAACTTGTGAAGTCTGTTTTTTTTCTTGCATGATCCTGTGTAGCAGTGTGGCAGAGGCATGGATCACTGACACATGTCATCAGCTTTGCTTCTCGCACGAACCAAATGAATCAAATGATACTGTGGACACTTGTGGGCGGAATAAATTCTGCACCAGTTGGGGATGATGCTTAATCCCATTCTAATCCCAATCTAATCCCATTATGATCATAATCATAGTATATCATAGTGATGGTTAATAACGGTTAATACCATAATACCATAATCCCATTATGATCAACACCATTTGCATTTGCATTGTGCTTTGTTCAACCGTGCTAATAGGTTCCTTCAAGGTGGTCTGACACCCGCTCAGACTCATCTCCCGGGGCGCAAAGGGGCGGCGAGGAGCAATGGCCATGCTTCGCCTTTGCCTCGCGCTGATTTTGCTGTCAGAAGCATCTCGTTGGTGAATGCTGGTCCCCAATTTTAGCATAAATGGGTGCTATAAACCATCAACAATCATCAACAATCATCAACTAATATAGGTGTTTTATCATTGCTTTACTAACATTGCATTATAAGACTTATTTTTTGATACCACCCTTCGACAATGAAACAGAGGCTGGGAAATCACCGAACTAAATGGGTGATGTCCCACCTAGCCATGTTTGATTACCGGACGCTTGTCGCAATGCAACACTTGTTTTTCTCGATTTGAGGACAAATCATGATGTTTAGGGCAAATCGAGAATCTTGATATGGGGATTATATGGGGAACATGATCATATTCTCAGCTTCTGGGAAAAGCAACTCACAGGCACGGCTTGCGAAGCGCGATGTGCGAAGTGTGCATGTGGCGAAAATGATTTTGAAGGACTGGGGATGGCATGATGCTTCTGAGATTCTGGACCCATTGGAAGCTGAATTGAGCCAAATTGAGCCATCGGGCTGGGTCGTTTCGGCTAGCTGTCCATTCGGTAGGGCGACGTGGGGTCTAGCTGCTTGAGGCTAGATGCATCATGGATGCTAGCAGGTATTGCAGTCATGAAATACGATTCAATCTACCTGAAAAAGGAAGAATCGGGTGAAGGATGGTGAAGGGTATTATATGTTCGCCACGTTGACGGCCAATCGGGTTTGTTCTGTACAGATCAGTAGGTCACATGATTTGCTCGGGCATCCCCTGACATGTCCAAATTGAAACCAATGGATTCAAGATTTCTTGAGGCCGGCAATCTTTGACCAACACCCTTGGAATTTCATGGATATTTTTGGATGCTTCTTGAAAATAGGGAACTCAGACATGTTTTCAGTCCCAAGATTTTATGATTGCAAAGAAATGCCAGTTTTAACGTAGAAAAACACATGGTTTCAATCCTTGTCTTTTTCGCCAATGACAATAGGAGTTACATGCAGAGAACCAACGAGCAAATGCTGACCTGGCCCGACGTTTGTCGAACAATGACGTTCCCAAGCGGGGTTTCTCGCCAAAGCCCTTCCTAGATCAGGTGGTGCCTTGCCTAAAGATCTAGGAGATCTAGGATCAGTGTGACTTGACCTCACCAACCCATATGTTTGGGCCATATGCTTGGGCATGATAGACTTACACAATCTTAGACACACATACATACAACGAAACTGAACCGAGATCAAGCAAACAACCATATCGAAATCAGGTTCAGTGCCTGCTGTGAGGGCACCCGGATGGCCGCCGTCAAAGGATTGGGGTATTCAACCAAGGCATGTCGCCATAATGCAAGGTGACAAATTTTGATCTATTGTTCAATTCCATTACTGCATCAGAACAATGGTGAAGGCTGTCAAGACTCTTCCTCTCAACTGATAGAATTGGAGGCAGTTGATCCCATCATGATGCTATTCAATGAAGGTGCACAGGATTTTTGTGGATTTGGAATGACGTTGACAAACCTATATAATTCATTTCGATCTTCTTGGTGTAAAATGGCTTCCAATCTCAGATTCAGGAAAGCAAGGTCTTTGGTCATTTCGAACTCTAGACCACCTCGTTTTGAGGTACTCAGTTTTGACCTCATATGGTACAAATATGTACAAAAGATCACACCTTACTTGTAATAAGGGAACATCAGGGGGAAAAAACCATAAGTAATAGATCTTTAAAGGTGAAACACCAGAAGTAAACCTTGTCATTTTCATCCATAAAATGACATTCAGATCATTTCATTCCCTCAACACCGTGGTCACAGTGGTCATGTCTTCCAGCCATTTGCGCCCTTCAGACCCCCCCAGAGGCCGCGAAATACGGCTACACGCGAACGCAGCACCCGCAGAAGTACCGCCGGGGCAGCCCAGGGCGGCGCTTGCAAGACACCACTCTGACCGAGTCCAACACTGCACCGATCCGTGTGCATTTCCATTTCGATACCTTGCCACTTGGGATTCAGATTAAGACAGCTAACATGGCTAACTGATGCTAACTGATATTACCATATATTACCATATATTACCTGGGACATTTCGGTAGGGCTTTGATTTTGGCGATGTTTTTGAAATGAATATCGGAGATCTAGAATGCCTAGCAGCTAAGAATTGATTGCTTTTCCAACTGTCAGATTGGCCCTGGGCTTGAGAGAGAACATTTCGGCAACAGGAGGGAAGGCAACAACTGTGGGAAGTGCTGGCGCAATGGCTTTATAGATGTGACAAAAGTCAAAACCTGTCAGTTGCAATGTGGGACTTTCAATATACCCTCTGGTTATTTAACATAGCCATGGGAAATGGCCCATTTATAGATGGTTTACCCATTAATAGCATGGTGATTTTCCATGGCAAACTGTTAGTCATAACCAGATGGTAGCTGTCAGTGATAGATCATAAGCGCAAAAAGCTGTCGCGCAGAGATGTCATAGCTCGGTTAAATAGCGATACCCAGTTTCTGGGTCAACAATTTGTAGGGCTTGCCAACAGCTCATGGTGACTTTTGTTTCCCGAATCCAAGATGAACAGTTCGGATCAATCTGTCAGTTGACTCTTTTTTTCTGTTTGGGGTTTTTACCATGGTTTTAACCATGGTTTTAACCATGGTTTTAACCATGTCATTTTCCCAGTTTCCCACATTTTTCAGAACCAAACGCCACCGAGGTATGAGGAGAAGGTCCAAGCGAACCCGCTGGTGAAGGATAGATACTGCTTTAGGGTTGGCGACTGGTATCGAGTCACTGGTGAGAATTGAACACCATTTTGCTGTTTTTTTTTTTTAAATGGGGGAGTTTATGTTTTTCTTGCGCTTGAATGACTGGTAAAGTCTAATTGGTTGCACCGTGTTGGAGTTTTGTGTGTGTTTTTCGTATTTTTTCATGGTGTTCGAATGGGGTACATAGATGTACATAGGGAGATCTAGTGGTACACCCCATCATTTTATGAGTTTTGTTATGTGTTGTTCCCTTGGCAACAGTTGCAACTTGGCCGCTGTTTCTCCGTGTGCGCCGTTCATACACAAGGCCAGTCGAAGACCATTTCTGGGCAATTGGAGGGTGATAGGCCACGACATGAAGTCAGTCGTAGGCAATTTGAAGTAGCACCAGGGGGAATACCGTATACCCTTTTACTAAAACCAGATTGAAGAAAAACACCATAAAAACACCATGCCAATCCATGTCACATGTCTTTTCCCTTTAATGTTTGTTGGGTACATCCTTCCGTTCAGAAAGATCGGCCGCAAAAAACATCCACCGATCAGCCGCCCAGGTGAACTTTCCCACCGATCCCAAGCCATCAGGGCCTGGGCCTGATGACTGCAACAGACAAGCTGTTGGGCTGAACATTTTTCATGAGAATCTTGGAAAAAACCGGGGAATCCATGGGAATCCCATCCACCATCCACACATATCATCACATATCCACACCAAATACATTGTAAATACATCCAAATCTCGAAACAAAAGCCTGGAACGAATTGGAGTTGTTCATTTTTGGGACCACTGGGGAAATTTGATACATTCGGTTGGATAAGCTTCGGATGGAGAATTGTGCAGCTCCACTTCCAGGCCCTAGCACTTCCCAAGAAGGCAAATGTCCAAAGGGATTGCAAGGGACATGATTGAAGAGGCAATGCCTTCTTTTCGGGATGCAGATGTATTTGTAAAGTTAATTAAATGGAGGTTTCCTGAAATGGGGGTACCCCCAAAGCATCCATCTTAATAGGATTATCTATTAAACCATCCAATTTGGTATATACTCCCATTTGCAGGAACCTCCAAATGGTTTCATAGCACCGGGACATGGCACTTAGAGGAGAACGATTCAGACATATTAGAAGAACAGCAGGGTGAAGGCAAGGAGTCCTGGTTGCTCTCACTTGTTTCTGTCCAATGTGATTGGTGGTTCGCCCAACTTGGTAACTGGGGTTCAATCCCATCCCCCTAATATTATTCATGATTATATAAACAATAGTAAACACCGCCCAAATCTTCCCAAATATGTACTGCGGAAATCTCATACCAAACGATGGTTTCTGGGGTGGTGTTCAATTTTAGGAGGATGGAATTATATAACTTATATATACGGTAACCCCACTTTCGACTGGACTAGCCCTGCTTACCCTATTTAACTGGGGGTTATAACCCACTTACAGACTGGGATGAGCCACCGGCTCAGCTGGTCCAAGGAACAAATGGTGTCTATGCACGGCGGAGGATGTGATCACGGAGGAATGGCGAAACTTTGTGATTGAGGCAGCCAACAGCTATGGCACGGAGGTTGCCAAATATCTTAGAGTGAAACCTGTTCAGGACACTCAACTGCATAGAGCCAGCACAGATTTTGGGCTTAATTCAAGGATATGTTTCGCTAAAGCCAGAACATGTCCACTTTTGCAGGAATGGACCGGACCAACAAATTGATTTTGAAGAGTTTCTTACAGTTGCCTACAGTCTTATTCTTTGGCCGATGGTTTTGACACACGTTTTGTTTGCTGACGTGCCAATTTCGGATATTTTCGGATCCTCCAGTCCTGGACTGAGGGAAATTTGGTCTTCTCCAAGTCCGAAGGTCACTCGTCGCGGACGTGTCGGGATCATGTCACCGATGCACAACTTTTGGGCGTAGAAAATTGAGGTACTTTTGAACACTTTTGGGCTATATAAGATATTATAAGATAAGTTTTTGGGATCAGAATCGCCAAGGAGTTTAGCGCAGTTTCTGTTCATCGGCTGAGAGCTTGAGAACTGTTGGGACTGGTTTCGAGGGAGCTGCCTTGTAGTGATAGAATCTCTTTGGTGCTGCGGATTGTTCTTAGACGATCTTGCGCGTAGCCTGTTTAATTCTGAGAATTGTCAGTGTGTAGATGCTTTGCCTATTATTGCCATGAACATGTTCCATCACATGAACATGTTCCATCATTTTCCATGGCGAGCTGTTCGATTGCCACAGGATAGATGTTTTGTTTCCCCGTTTTCGAGGCAAATTGGTGGAGGTGTCAATGGCAAGTGTTCACAACCAATGGGCATTGACCAAGGATATGTCAAAGCAACGGCCCCTCCACTGTCCCAAATAGAACATCATCACTGATCACGAGACATTTGGACATCAACCCAAAACGGATCTACTGCAGATATGTGTTTAGTATGTTATAAAGTTGAGTAATGTTGGTCAAGCAATGTCATAAACCAATAAATCGATGGATCAAAAACCACCCATAAACAAAAATGTCGATTTGGGGATAGTTGACTATTGCTTTAATAAGATTCTAGAGATACAAGATCCCCAGCTGCCAAGCAGATGCAGACTTCTCAGGTTCATATCCAGCCATGTGGACCACCACCAATCAGCAGGGCGTCTTCTGCGATGCGGATTGCACCAAAGGTGCGCATGTGGTGGTGCCTGTGACTCGGCTGGTTGGTGATGAGGATTACCCCATTGATCATTTGACATAGCTATCGACAATGGCACACTTATAATCCAAGTGAAAAATTGAGTGTAAACACACTATAATATAATAATAACAATTTATAATCATATATTGACTGTATATTTTGACACACACACATATTATATATATATGTGTGTATTTATATGTATATATATGTATGTATATATGAATATTTATTTTAAGGCTGTTTAGTCATGGCTTACTCATACTTATTCCGCTGGTCACCTCATGAGCTCATGGAGGAGCTGACTTAGTGTTTGACATTTCAGAAACCGTCAATTTAGCGTGGCGATTTGAACTTGTGCAGATTGTGGTGAGAGATGATGCGGACGCTAGACCTCATGTCACATCTATGTTAGATGAAATGTTGGACAAATTGCTGGAACAATAACGTGAGGTTATGGCTAGTGAGTTTCCAAGTTATGACTGGTGTACCTTTCGGGATGTTGCATAAATGGTATCCGTGTGGGGACACAGAGCAGTACTTTCCCGCGGCTCGACTGCCCGAAACTACAGGGCGCAGTTCCAGTTATAATTTATAAGTGAACATATGGTCACATATTCTATCATATGGGGGTAATATCATGTTATATCATATCTATATCCTATTCTATGGAGGTTATCACTGTAGGCTATTTTTCTCAAGTGTTGACGCCCCCGCTTAAAGCTTAGCCACCAGGATTCCCTCTGTGAGACGGGTGCTGAAGCAGATATCGTGGTGAGTATGACCGGCCCATCCCCAATTCCGGGCATTGGGGGCACGGGAGGATCTTGTTCGTCGGACCAGAGGCTCAGCCAAGAAGTTCGTCCGTATGCCGTTGGAAAACCAGCTATTAAAAAAACACAAAAAAATGTGATGGAAATGGAGATGGTTTACTTTTGGATTTACCACGTTAATCTTTGTATCTGGAATTGTCTAGTCCAGATATCTCTCATGTACTGTATGTTGTTGTTTTCCATCTTTGTGTGTGCTTGTGGGCATGGACATTCAATTGTGCATTTGCATGTGTTCCATGGGGTTGACAAACGAGATGCATTCCACTCAGGACAGTCCCAAATCAAATTCAAGACAAGGATTGGAATATTGGAACATCTACTGACAGTAGGGAAACCCACCATGTGATAATTATCATTATCCATTCATCAGCTTTTTGTCACAATATCCTGATTTCCACTGTCACTTCTTTGAAAGTCATGTTCCCATCATAATGAATCATACCCACCATTTTTTTCTGGGTTGAAAGATGTTGAAAGCACCAGCCAGGAATCACCGGAATCACCCCAACACACCCAGACAACTATGGTGTTTTTCAGCCACTCAGCCGGGGCTGGTTGATGTCCATTTCCTGTTGAAAGTCTCCTACTGGGGATACCAACTGGATGGGCACCAAATGAGACCGAAACAACTTCTAGCAGAGTATCTGAGGTTGGCAGTGATTCTACTGATAAAAAGCAGATAAAAAAGTAACTTGTCACTATGTTCCTAGTATTTTACCAACTTTAGTTTTTTTGGGTTGCTATTTATAGAAAGATCAGAAATCAGCAACTTCAGGAACCGGAGACCCGTGCATTTGGTGTTCAACTGGTATGCTCGCTACGACTTCACTGCTCACCCGCGCGCTGCCCTGCTAGCATCACAACGAGGAGCTGCGAGTTCGAAAACCCTGTGGAAATGCTTTGTGAATGGATTGATGTTGTGAGCCACACTTGGTACATACTGTCTGATACATACTTTATTTATACAGTGGATGGAAAAAAAAACGGCACCAGTTAGGGTAACTGGTAAGTATATGAGACATTATGAGACACTGTACCTAGTCGGATTGTTGCTGGGGAATGGAAAGATGACAGTAATCAGATGGGCCCGTCATTGTCATCCATGGTGTCAAGGATTTTAACAATGATGTTCATTGATTGTTTTTTTTTCTATAGAAAGCATTGATTGTTTTTCTGGTTGGTGGTTTGGAACATTTTTTATTTTTCCATGTATTGGGAATAATCATCCTAACTGGCTAATATTTTTCAGAGGGGTTCAAACCACCAACCAGTTTTTATAGACCAGAATTGACTGTGCCATGTTTTTTGATGTTCATTGGCGTTCATTTCATCGTTCTTTTCAGGCCCATCATCCCCCAAAATCCCCAGGCCTGGTGATCCACGAGCTCTTCCATGGCCTGGGCTTTGGCTCCGGTGGCTGGCTGGATGCCTTTGATGCCAACGGCAAGCGACGGACCATCATCCAGCAGCTGAAGGCCGGGCTGGGAGATTTTCCCCCATGGTAATCATGGGATTTTATGATTTTTGTGGGGACAGGGATGCTACCAAGAAAATAGGGATCTGGATAGGGGCTTTTTCAATCTGCAACATGTTTTGTTTCGTACTTCTGGAGATACAAAACATCATGACCTCACGTCCCGACGTCACTTAGTTATCCCAAGATGGGCCAAGATGTTTTTGAGGTGAAACACAGTGAAACACGAACAGTTATCCACATATACGTTTGTGGAACTGGGGGTTTGAAGATTTTGAAGGGATTGGAGGCGAAAAATAACATTGGCATGCAACCGTCAAGGACTTGGGGGGTTAGCTGAATCAATCAATTGAGAACAAAGAACTAGAACCTAACGTCATTTCGTGCCAATTTCTCTTCATGGGATTGGATCCACCCAAACCCGATGTGTGCCAGCTATATGCCAGCTATTGTTTATGTAAACATATACGTGAATCCCATAGGATGCGGGTGGCTTCACCACCCGTATCCTATACTGTAGGTGATCTGATTTTCCACCCGATCTGCGATGATGAACTAGAAATGCTGAATTCAGCCCAAGTGAGCTAGGATGATCCTTGACTGACGATCAAATTCATCACCAGGCTTTGAGCGATGCTTCTGCATCATCATTGTTGCTGGTAGAGTGCCAACTGATTAAAGCTGTAAACTATATATATATATACATATGTTGTCTCTATATATATATACCGTATATAATTTATATATATATATATGTATATATACATGTCAATCCCAGATCAATCTTTAATTTTGCTGGATAATCCCCATCAATCCCACCAAGTCTCTTAAATCCATCGGGATCCGCATCCTTGGCGAGGTGACGGATGCCGATGGTTCGGAGGATGTGATCTATCACTTTGTGAAGGGCACACGTGACCTGGGAGAAAAATCTCCGCCACATGGGATCAACTTTCTTGGTGCTGATTATAGCTGGCATATAGCTGGCATATGGTCTGGCATATGGTGCTATAGATGTATAGGTGGTCAATGGACGTTAATGCTTGACACATTGTTTGCTTTTTGTTTTGACTATATGGGGGTCCCTTGCAGCGAAACATAGTAAAGTGTTTTGCAGAGTTAGTCACCCTATAAATATGAACCAATTGCAGGGCTCGAACGTCCTCCAACTTGTATGAAACTAGAAGCTTAGATCATGTAGAATTTTGAGCCCTGATATTCAAGGTGTTTGGAGATGCTAAAGGCATTTTCAGAGGATGTTGGATGTTGTCTATGTTTTTTCTTGTTTTTAAGTAACATTCCAATCAGATGGAGGCACAGTCCCAGTAGTGATCCAATCCGATAATCCGAACAAGGTACGTACGAGGCTGCCAAGGAGTACTTTGGATGTGATGATGAGGACCTTTCAGTTGTCAGATGGCTCAATGGTTTTGATTTTTCTGACATCGTGTGGACAGTGCACATAAGTGGGGCACCCAAGGAAAGCAGAAAATCGCGTGCTGAGAAACTGATCTACAGTAACTACAGCTTCGACACCATGTGCACTCCATTGCACCCCTCAATTGGCCTTGTTCTTGCAGTGGTAACCGTGGTAAAGTTCATTGAGTGTTTAATGTTTTTTTTGTTTTTCTCCAAATGAGATAAATCACGAGATGCCATATCCGCACAATTACTATCGCAACTAGTGGAAGAAGTAATAATGTCCAATTCTGTAGACACCTTAGGTCATTTTTATGCGACATCCTACAAGGTGGAGCCCCCCAATCATAAGTTGGGGTTTTTGAAACATAACTTCTTCGATATTAATGTACCATAAATCTAACCAGGTAACCATAAATCCAAAAGTTTCACTGGAATTGGTTCCAAGGATGTTTTGATGGTGAAAAGCTGATGTTTCCTGTGAAATGTTCCCTTCAATCCCATGATAGTTCTAACCCAAAGCAACTTGGCGAGTGATGGCGAGTGTGCAGGACCAGTGGCAAGGTCTTCCCTTAATGAGTTGGCCCACCCACGGCCGCGATTCTCACCACGAGACCCGCGTCATGCGGGACGACGTCATGTCCTACGGCGACGGGGACGCGGTGTCGGCCATTACCTTGGCATCCTTTGAGGACATGGGGCACTATTTGGCCCGCTATGGTGCCTTGATGGGCAAACATGGGAAGAGTGGCTATGGCTATGGTGTAGAACACGGATTTGATGACCAAACACGTGCGTTTCAATACGGATGATACGGATGACGCTAGCAGACTGTGTTTTTTTTGGGAGTTGATAAAAAGCCTTGAAATTCACGATGCACAGGTGGCATGATATGGCCAGATCATGGCCTTATGACCACATCCAATCATATGACAAGGCCTGGTCCACTTTTAATGTTTCCAGCCCAATTTGGGTACCGGCTTCACAACTAACATGGACACACAACAACACGATTTCTACAAAGATTGGGTTTGCAAGGTGATTGTCCTCTCGGAAAAAACATGTCCAATGGATGCTTTTTCATTGTGTACTATTTGCAATTACTGTACGGATTGAATGTGTACTTGTAGGTACAGGTTTATATGACATTATATCACGGTACTACCGTGTTAACTATCTCTCACCTGGGCTGTTTTCATGTATTTTTCGTGACAAAAAAAGTCTCCAAATGGTTGCACCACCAACTGCTCATCACGTCGTCCGCTGCTCATTATCGCTTCTCACATCAATTGCAAGTCTCGTACTGCTTCGCGTATATTGATCGACGTTATTACCCCCTCCCCCCACACCCCAGGGCATGACAGGGACGTCAACACAACGAGTTTTTCTCTCCGTACCATATGATTGCTGATGACGGGGATGTCAACATGAGTTTACTATCCCGCGCATATGATTGCCGTCCATAGTTCTAAGAGGTTGGAGAATCCGACATATAGACCACTAGTGCCACTAGTGCTTGATTGCTTGCATACTTTTGGCTATGCCAAGGCAATGCTGATTGTGTTCACTGGGGCAGGGGCCGTGGTTGTCCCTTTGTGAAGAACCGGTGTCAAGAGAGGCCAGGCTGGGAGGTGGCCGAAAACGATACAAGGACTGGTCACCTCCATGAAAAAGGATGGTTGAGCTCATCGAACCCTATGTCCGCCGTAAACCCTACGGCTCGCTTGGTTGACCAGCCGACTTACCTATTTAGGCATGTTGTTTTTTTTTTATATTTTGTTGGCTCCTTCAACCACAACCACAAAATCAATGATAGAGTCTGTGTGACTGGTGGCATTTGGCCGCATTGGTTTGTCCAACAATGGTGGATGTCAGGGTACTGCACTCCATGTTTGGACAGATGTGCATTTTTTAGCCACAAATATTGGGATACATGCCTGGATATATCCTAGTGTTAAGCTGTTTCACCATCTATAGTACTATAGCCCAATTTTAATATATATATTATATATATATATTTATTTAGTTACTAAATGTTACTAATATATACATTCAATGGATGGATTCAATGTTAGCATCTTAATTAAGCGGAAAAACATGTTTCTTTCCTCAACATAAGAGCTTCAACTTCCATAGATGTCCTTTTCTCCTCTCATGGAAACCAGATAAGAGACCAAACAGGCACCTCCATTCTTTTCCAAAAGGGCATCGTTGAGCATCCAACAGCTCCGCAGGCCCAGCGTGCAGATCATTAAGGGCCTAGCTTCCAGCCAGTGTAGTCGAACCTGGACTGAGGCACGTTTTTTTTTTGGCTGTTGGAGATGACAACTGGGTAAAGGTGGGTTAATGGTGTGTGTGTGTATTTTCAACTGTTGTACAGTATCTTGTTGTAACTGTGGCTAGAAAAACAACAATAATGACAACGACAACAACAACGACAACGATGACGACAACGACAAGAACAACAACACCAACCAAATAATACACCCATATCATGGTTGCACACAAGGTGTCACCATTTCAAGCAGCCAAAAGCTTAAAGCTGGGGTTTGACCAACACGAAGGAACAAGCTCAGCATTTAGTTGGTGGTGCGTTGGAGTAGAAACCAATTCTAAATCATGAAATCATGCTGACTTGAACCGAGGATTGGGCACTTGCGTACATTTATGCATGTTTGTGTGCAAATGGAAGCCTATGAATATGGCACAAGAGAAACAACATTAGCCGGATGAAATCCTTAAAGGGATAGATTGGGCCGCGTTGAAGTTGAAAAAACATGAAAACATCTTGGCCTTCTTAGGGGCAGCCTGGCCGCTGGGTTTCCTCGCCAGGCCAAGTCCTCAGATGAGGCTTTGCAGAAGTGCACAGGCGGATGTACAGGTGCACCGATTGGAAGATTGACTCCATTGATCCATGGGAAATTGCATCACCCAACATGGCTTTGAAACGGCGAGATGAAGACGTGATGAACTCTAATGGGACAACAAAAGAGACAAGGGAAAACTAAAGATCTTGAGGTCTGAAAGATGATGATCGGATTGAATCGTACCGTTTGGATTAATATCGCTTGGATTAATATCGCTTGGGGATAGAAAGCCGCGGCAGCAAATGGGGCTTCCCCTGCCCAGGGAGCAGCCGGATTGAAGAGGGCAAAGCCATGTGTGATGCCGAGTGTTTTACAGGCTTGAGGGCTGATTTGGCGTACTGTAGTTTCAGAGCTCAGGTACCTGAATTTCAGAGGTGATCAACAAACTAACTACCCTCTGGTAATTTAACATAGCTATTGAAAATGACCATTTATAGTGGATTTTCCCATTAAAAATGGTGATTTGGCCGCCATAGCTATGTTAAATTACCAGAGGGTAACTATCATTATCATGGCAGTGCTTTCCCCCTTTGGTGAAGAATCACAAGCACATTCTTGTCGTCCTAGATGTCTTTGGTAGGGCAGTGTCCCATGAGTTTCATCAAAGTCCGATGGTCACCACCCAACTCAAGCGACTGCTTGGCGCAACGGCTCAATGTTGCACAACTGATCGCTGACAGTTCTGTTTTTAAACATGGACCAACCAACAGTATCCGCTCTGTGGCCATGTCTTGATTTTTGGCAAATTTTCTACGTGTCTTTGGTTCCAACATGTTCCGAAACATTCCGAAACCGCCAGGGTCAAAACCTAGCTTGATGCATGTGAATTGGAACAAATGTGGAACCATGTATGATATGTGACATATGTGACCTGACCTTCAAAAATGGGACTTTACTGGATCTTACTGGCTCCATTTTTGATTTTGCCTTTGTGCAATGGCGCGCCTTCGAGTGCAAGGGCATGGATGGCTAGCACGAGCTGCCATGGTTTCGTTCCTTTTGGCTTTTATAAATGACCCTTGGCATCTATCATTTAAATGGAATGTCCATGGATTTTTTCCAGCAAAAAGTGCTGCTTTTTTCATTGATTGAAGCATGTTGAGGTCCTCATTTGTGCTTGTTCCATGCTGCCAGTTCCAAGGGTAGCCTCTGGTATAGAATCAAATCTGATATGGCAATCAAGAATCACCCATGTGTAGATGTTTTTTTCGGGTTAGAACTTGGAGTTTTCCATGGCCATGTCACATTTCCGGGCAGCTTGAGCCTGGTGGTCTCATCCACCCCTAATCAATCTGAGTCACATTCCAGGAACTGGGCTTACAGTGCATCAGTATGCTATAGTTGGTCGGTTTTAAGCTTATAGTTTCTAAGGTGTTGAACATAGTTGAACATAGTTGAACATAGTTGAATTAGTTAGGGAGACTTATGCTGGATGATCCTCCAAGTAGCACTCCACTTTTTGCTCTCCATACTCCATGACACGAAACTCGCAGGGTCTGTTTTCCGGCCTTCCGTTCCTCACTCCCCGTGGAGCCCGTTGGTTGCGGAACACCATCCCAACCTCGCGTCGTTTCTGGCCCTTTGGCCATGTGGAGCCAGAGGTGGAGATATGTCAAAAAGACATGCACATGGAAATCACTAGAAATATGTAGAAATCATTAGAAATCCCCTGAAACTATATAGAAACCCGAGTGGAATGTAGATTCGTAGATCTTTTGTGATCTATTCGAATGTTGGGTCACCATTTTGGGATATCTTGTGATATTATGTGATATTCACCCCGCTTCGCGTGGGGTGGCCGCCCACACCGCAGGTTTATTTCGGTCCGTGAGAGGGGCTAAGGGTGGTGTGGAATATGAGGAGCAGAGCAGCACAGGAGAATTGACATACATA
>Ga0126342_10010571_pt1 | contig 16516 bp, 15 predicted proteins | sample Cyp1metagenome_FD_92528 | JGI IMG/M metagenome (GOLD analysis project Ga0126342, IMG submission 92528) | Coral microbial communities from Lord Howe Island, Old Settlement Bay, Australia - Cyphastrea 1 metagenome | ecosystem: Host-associated > Invertebrates > Cnidaria > Coral ... | reverse complement strand
TGGAGGCAAACGGCAGGCAGCAACGCTCTAGCAACAAAGGCTTGTGGCCGGAGTGCTTGGTGCAAGCAGCCGCGAGGGATTTTAGGCCTTTTAAGGGTTTTAAGGCTGCAAACGGCAGGCTTGAACGCCCTAACAACAGAGGGCTATGGAGGCAAACGGCAGGCTGCAACGCTCTAGCAACAAAGGCCTGTGGCCGGAGTGCTTGGTGCAAGAACGTCCTAAGAACCGAGGGCTATGGAGGCAAAACGGCAGGCTGCAACGCTCTAGCAACAAAGGCTTGTGGCCGGAGTGCTTGGTGCAAGCAGCCGCGAGGGATTTTAGGCCTTTTAAGGGTTTTAAGGCTTGCGACGGCAGGCTTGAACGTCGTAACAACAGAGGGCTATGGAGGCAAACGGCAGGCTGCAACGCTCTAGCAGCGGGCTTGTGGCCGGAGCGCTTGGTGCAAGCAGCCGCGAGGGAATTTAGGCCTTTTAAATGTTTTAAGGCTGCAAACGGCAGGCTTGAACGCCCTAACAACAGAGGGCTGTGGAGGCAAACGGCAGGCTGCAACGCTCGAGCAACAAAGGCCTGTGGCCGGAGTGCTTGGTGCAAGCAATGCTCTAGCAACAAAGGCTTGTGGCCGGAGTGCTTGGTGCAAGCAGCCGCGAGGGAATTTAGGCCTTTTAGGCCTTTTGAGGGTTTTAAGGCTGGCAAACGGCAGGCTTGAACGTCCTAACAACCGAGGGCTATGGAGGCAAACAGCAGGCTGCAACGCTCTAGCAACAAAGGCCTGTGGCCGGAGTGCTTGGTGCAAGCAGCCGCGAAGGAGTTTAGGCCTTTTAGGCCTTTTAAGGGTTTTAAGGCTGGCAAACGGCAGGCTTGAACGCCCTAACAACAGAGGGCTATGGAAGCAAACGGCAGGCTGCAACGCTCTAGCAACAAAGGCCTGTGGCCGGAGTGCTTGGTGCACGCAGCCGAGAGGGGCCAAGAAAAACAAGTTCCACACCTGCGGTGGTCCCAGGTGCCGCCCCTGCCTTGGCGAAGGTCGGGGTCGGCGGATATATATATATAGATATACATATAGATATATAGAGTATACTACCCTTTATTTGTTGGGGATGATCGTAATCCATGAATGCGAATCCCTATTTCATCATCCAGGCATTCTGAAGGGCGGTTTTGGACATCTGCCAGGTGGACGCTAAGACCGGACTCTCGCCGCCGCGCCTTGGAGGGCAGCCGGACAGCGGCCAGCCCAGCCGTGGCGGAGATAGCGATTTACGCGCCAGAGAAGTTTTGGGCTCCAGGTAAAAGATGAACAGAACTGAACATGTGGATAGCTTCTGGTAAACGTACAAAAAACTATGGAAAATTAAAATCACCATGCTATCAATGGGTAAATCAACTATTTCTATGGTCATTTTGAATAGCAAACTGTAAACGTTTACCAGGCCGGGTAATATAGGGACGACCATCCAAGAGATGTCCACGACACTCAGAGAGTTCCCCATTCCTTCCATACGCCATACGGATCCAAGGTGGGAAAAACAAATACCCTTCACCAAAGTTTACCCTATAGTTTGGGGATCGTGTTCACCTATGCTGTTGCTTCAAGATATCATATGATATCATGGATGTTTTGATGCTTAGGCATTCAAAAAAAGGGTATCGACTTGGACTTGGAACTTCATATTCAGCATCTATCCTGTGGTACGAATGGGTCCACAACATGTTTCTGCATTCTGTCAAAAAGGGGTCCAGTAGCGCATATCAAAAAATATTCGGAATGATGCATTGATATCTAGTTTTATATCAACATGGTTATCTCTACGTTTTAGTACGACTTATTTCTTGATATTTAGCAGTTTTATCACCTCGTCCATTCCCATACCAATAATCAAAGGTCATACAATTCCGCCACTTCTTATGCTGCTTTTTGTGTTGATCGCAAGCAATGAGCGATTTGCAACAGAAGACTACAGGACCTGAAACGGAGAGCCTGGATATGGAGCACGGAACCGCCGCAAGTTTGGATGGGGGGAAGTCCTTCCTTGCTGCTTTCGCGCACCGACTGAGGACGTATTAGATGAGTTTTGTGGGCCCCCGCCATCACCATATATGTATATATATACACATACACACACACACATATATATATATATATACATAGAATTGTGGAGGTGCTGACACCTCATCACTGATCATCACAGATTGTTTTTTGTGATTATCCAGAAAATCAAGGTGTTACATCTCCAATCCCCCATCTCTCTCTATATATATATATATGGATAAATTATAACGACCTCACTGCGACCTCACTGGAATCATGGTTAGTAAGGGGAATCATCCCCAAATGGCCTTAATTCAGGTTGGGGAGTTATTATAATTTACCTATGTATATATATATACATAGATTATAGTTATGATTTTCCCAGCAAACTAATCCTCCATTTAGTTCAGGGGTGTTCCCATTGCGATAATTTCCCAAAGATGGCTGAAAGCTACATATCTCATTCAAGGTGATGCCCTACCCCAGGTATGTTTGTTGATTTATAACCCCCATGCATACTGTAGACGACATACTGTAATTATGTGTCATAAACCCAAAGGTTATTGGAGTTATGTTCACCAACTTAGCTAACGAACTAGGATCCAAAGGTTTGCGGGGGACCCGCCGAACGCATACGCGGCTCGTTCAGATGGATAAAACGTCTGACCCTGAAAAAAAGAGGAGGGAGGCAGCCGAGTTTTTGTTCACTAAAAAAAAGGAAAGTATGTGCAGATCTTCAACGTATGGGGATTTCTATTCAAAAAAAGATGTTTTCTAAAATGGGGGGGTACCCCAAATCATCCAAAGTAGACCACTGTAGTATTGAAAGCCATGGTTTTGAGGATCCCTCATTTTAGGAACCCCCCATAAAAAAAAGGGGGTTTTGTATAATCACATGCAACATTTCAATGGCCTATCCATCTAACATAGGGATTCAACCAGCACAACAAAACAACGGCGCTGGCGCGCTGGGCCCTTTTGTGTCAATCGATTTGAGGGATCCGCAGGAGACAGAGAGATTCTTTCCCCCAGTGATTTGATATGGACCTATTGTTACGGCAAAGGATGGCAAAGTTGATTCAGAGTTGAGTTTTTTTTGGAACAACAACTCATAACAACTGGATTTCTCTGAAAATAGGATACACCTCATTGTGATATATTGTGATAGTTTATCATAATTGTCCTCATTGAATTGGTTTTGGTAGGGGGACCTAGCACCCCATTTTCAGACAGACCCACTTGTTTCAACTTTACTTAATAGTGTCACGTCATGTTCTTTCCTCAACACGGGAGGCTGACAAGTGAAACAAATCAGTGTCTGATCTGAGATCAGTGTGTCTGAATTTTAACTCCATGTTTCTTTACACTTGAAAAATGAATGGCTATTGGAAGTTTGCACCTGCAAGATAGGGTAGGATATGTATCAGGTTGGTGGTTTGGAACATTTTGTTTCCATTCAGTTGGGAATAATCATCCCAACTGACGAACTCATATTTTTCAGAGGGGTAGGTATACCACCAACCAGATACTGTATGTTAATTACCTGTTGTTAGCCCCAAACGCTGAGTGATTTTTTGTCCATGTCACGGGAAAAAATGGGGTTTCATACAGGCTGTTGAAGGCTGGTTTAGTGTAACAAGTGTGTTTTTATACAGTGTGTATATATATATATATATTTACACATACACCTACTTACTTCATGTTACATCTAGTTATATATATATATATGTAACATTAGCAGTATACATATGTATAATTACACTGTATAGAAATGCAATATATATAATATATCCTTTTTTGTATAACATTAGTCACATTTATTATCTATATCTCTATATGATATCTTTTAGTGTGCATAAATATATATATATAAACATCTATCTATCATACACATATATACATTGTTCCAGTACCAGTATATATATATAAACACTGTATAGACATTCAATATATCCTTTTTGTATAACATTAGTTATTTAGTATCTTGCTCTATATATCATACATATAGTGTGTATATATATATAATATACAAAACATATGAAAACATGTTCTGAAGCACAGAGTCTCCGCTCTCTGTTGCCATCTTGGACCGCTAAAAGCCTAGCGCTTCTCGAACGCCCGACCACCGCGAAGGACGGTGGTTGGTACCCATGAATGCGAAGTTGTGTACATAAATGACATGAAACTGATGATGAACCATTATTATTTTGGGTTATATGAATCCAGATTATATAATATATAGATATATGATATCTATATATATAGATATATAGAGAGAGAGATGGATATATATATATATATACTGTATATACATTGTGGATTCATATATCTATATTCGTATTACCCTATTTTCAAACAAAGCCAATTCTCTAGTGAGTATTTTCAGACAGACAAATTAAGTTTATAGTAGTGAGGATTTGACCATCATGTTTGATGGTTTTTGTTTGACATGTGTGACCATCAAACATATTTTTGAATAATTAGCAACCATTTTTGGTGGATGATGATAGTTACTGATATTTATACGGAGTTATACATGTATCATTGTATCCTTATCCAATCAATATCTTGGGAACCAGCATATTTCATGAATTTGGAATTCCCATGAAGGGAAAATCACATTGTTTCGAGGATGTCCCACTAAGTTGTCGTTGACACTTCTCAGGTGTCAGGGGTGTCTTTGACCGACAATAGCCAAGAGTTGGCAATGACCAACCAATATATAAAGTCGTTTTACAACAACATCTCCAGAGATGGTGCATTTACAGATGTTCTATGTGTAACTGTGGTCCCAGTGGTTTGAAATCATGGGACGAAACGCGGGACTGCGTCGTTCACAAACGAGCAATGGTCCAGTTCTGGGTGAGAAAAGTCAAGTTTCATGGGTCATGTCCCCCCAAAAAATGTTGCTGCCCCCCAGTTATGTTGGTTTATAATCCCCATCAACTAGTCCGATATATCTACCATAAAGGCAAGTTATCGGAGGGATAAACCAAACTTGGGTAAGCTATAAATCAGCTCTAAATCCCATCAATTCCCATTCAATTTCTGTTTTTCTTCGTTAATTCCCATGAAATCCTCATGTTTTGTAAGTCATTTCCCCCCAATTTTTCTTTCTGGCTCCAGGTTGAAACAACCGCCAATCGCCATGGCAGAGGCCGGCAGTTGGATTTTTCCGTTCGGTAAAGATGGGATTTTCATGGGAAATCTTCATTAGATTCAGGTCTTTATGTGGAAATCCCCCTATAAATGGAGGTTTATAGCTGGGAAATCATCTATAAAAATCCTAGTGCCATGTTTGCCAGAGGGTTTTTGAACGGATTCAGTGTTTAAGATGAAGCAACCAGCATTTTTCGGCAACATGGCTATGGTGACCTGACCTTGGGCTTACGCTTTTCTATTAAGATTTCCCTTGGTGTTTCCGACCCAACCGTCTCGGCCAATGGAGGATTGATCAAGGGTGCCCTATTTTCAGACAAATCCCATGCGGCGAGTATTGTGTATAGTTGAATGCGGTGGGTGGGGTATCGGCAAGGCTGCCAGTTGATTGTAGGGGCCATCTATCGAATGAATTTGAGCACTGCTGGGTGAACATCACTTTGTTTATTGGCTGTGTCTCCATGATATCATGATATCTCACTTTAGCCACATATATATACATATAATTATATATATATCCATATATATATATTCATATATTAATGGTATAACATATATCTAGCCATCTATATAATCATATATATCTAGCCAAATCAATATACATATGAATATATATATATATATACATCATTATTGGTTGAAACCACTGGTCATTCCCCACAGGGTGGAGATGCACCTCAACACATTCAGCTGAAGGTGGGGAGATCGTTCGGATCGCCTCCCTGGGTCTGGATGGGTACCATTTTTCCCCAACGAAATGTTGGTTTGGTGTTGGTTCTACCCTCTGGTAATTTAACATAGCTATTGAAAATGACCATTTATAGTGGATTTTCCCATTGAAAATGGTGATTTTCCATAGTTATGTTAGTTTACCAGAGGGTATTCCCTATGGATCCAGCCGTAGCTTCTAAACGGAAGTATGACGGTGGGTATGATGACTAGGGGGTTAGGTTAAGTACCTTCTCAGACAGTGGCCATGGATCCGTAGGGATTCATATTTCATATAGCTATGAAATGTTGGGGTCCCGTGTACCAGTACTTCTGATGGGGGATGGGATTACACAATTGCAAATGAATACGTTGCTGTAAATGGAGATATGAGATACCCTCTGGTAAACTAACGTAACTATGGAAAATCACCATGCTATTTATGGGTAAATCCACTAAGTCTATGGCCATTTTCAATAGCAAACTGTAAACGTTGACAGTAGGAAGGTGGAATCAACCAGCTTCAATCCCGTTGGATGTTGATTATGGTGAGTTCTACTGCCCAATACAATTGGGGATTTATATGTTCCATCACCTGGAAATCTTTGCAAACCAATCTGTTTGACATTTCTTAACCAGGCTGTATCGTCAAAAAAAGAACATCATTCAGAATATATTTGATTTCAAATTATTTTAATATATTTGTCTTTTGCCTGGGGGGTACTATTATATCATATTATATATATCAAACTCCCAGATATGGGTGTATTATGGTGCGTTTGAGCATTGAGTACCATTATATATAGATTCACTGGTTTATCATCATCCTTATAAACATAGCTAGTAAATGGTATACCCCATGGTCAGAGATACCAAATATAGCATATTAAGCTATATATACATTCTATATATATATATACATATATATATATATATGTAATATTGTTTTTCCATGACATTCCCATGATATTCCCATCATATCAGATCGACCCTTGGGTAAATTCAAACTTCGACCCACTGGGCCAGGTGAAGGATCAACAGGGCAGTGAGGCGGGGTTCACCTGGGGGTAATCATATGAATAGTGGTTAATAATAAAAGAAACTCAAAGAAACAGTGAATGATAGGTCCTGCTATGGTCCTGATAGGTGAAGCTTGGAATATGTGGTTGATTGTGGTTGCTGAAAGATCGAACTTTGAGATGTTTAGCCAACGACAAAGCGGAAAATTAGATACCAAACAAAGGGATTCAACTGGGTATTGGTGCGGGAAGTTTTGCATGGCCATGTTTTGCTGTCTTTCCAATCAGCAGGGGCTTATCCTGCACCAAACGTCCGTTGAACCAGGTGCAGTTCAAGATCAAGAAAACGACCCCATTGAGGCGAAGGGTTGATGGTTCCGGGAGGTGGATGGTTCCAACAAAGACTTCGGCGCAACCGGGATGCTGAATTTACTGGGAATTCATTGGGATTTTAGTTGGGATTTCATGGGAAATACTTGGGACTTGCTTCGTTGACAGGCCATGCTTTTGTAGAACACGCGTGTTTGCTTCTAACAGTTGCGCAATCAGTGCGGGACGAACATCAATGCACCATTTGTGATGGCAGTTTCCACCCATAGCCAATGATTTTGGCTGGCAAACATGTCATCCATTGAATCCATTGATCTTCCAAGATGAAAAAATGCATCATTTTATCCTGATGCGTTGGGTTGTTTCAACGTAAGAAACCAGAAAGGGGGACACAACTTGTTGCAAATCCTGGGACTTTGTTTCATTTTTTATGTTTCATAGTTGTTAAAGAATTTGTTGGCTGATTTGTGCATTATTGCTGTTCAAATCCCAATATTCGTGTGGCTTTAATGTTCAATTATTGCTGATTAGTTGTCATTTTTTGCCGGTCAAATATGGTTAACTTTGCAAATTGCTCATGGAATTCAGGCCTGAATGTGCGGCGGATATCGCAACACCAAGTTATTCTAGCTATTGTTTCCAGAATAAAGCCATGTGAGCCATACTATATGGATTATCATCAACTGACCTAACCAATCAGCCACTGTATTTTTAATAGCCTTATTTCAGGCTAGTGAATTGTTATACTTCAGCCAGAATTATCAATTCAGCCAGGTAAGTCCCATTAAATCCCATTAAATCCCATTAAATCTGGGTTATCCCCATCCAACTGCAGTTTGTTTTGTTGGATCCCGAGGAAGTTGATGGACGCCTATTGCAGTCGTTTGGGGCTCCAAGCCTCTCAGGTTCGATGGGAAAATGCCAGGGTTTTCGATGGGATTTGTGTGCCAGTTTTGAGGAGAATTCACCATTGATATGGGATATCACTATGGGATTATGGGATAATGGGATCATATGTACTACAATAATCGTCGATATATAGAGGTAATATATAGGATGGAAGAAACTATGGGAAGATATAGGAAGAACATCATCTTTTTGTGGATGTTTTACAGGGAAAGACAGGACACAGATTTTCAACTGGAAGTTTTCCTGGGAAAAGTTCGTGTTTTTTTGGAGGGCTTTGATGGTAATGACCAACAGTTTGCTATGGTTTCCATTGTTGTAAACAATTGCAATAGGCAAATCATCGAACCAGCCATGGGCCATGGTTTCCATAGCTGCAATAAATTACCAGTTCTGATGTTGTGTTTTCTTAGTCAAGAGTCGAGAGATCACCCAAATCCGTTCCATTTGGTTAATTATCATTTGTTTGTTCATGACTTATTCAGAATAGATGGGGGAGCGCTCACGATCTGTTCGGATGTGTTTGCACCCATTTGGTTCGCTGGAAGGGATGATCCTGTCATGTTAGGGTCAAGTCTCATTCTGTGGGTGTTTGTGTCCACTCCATAGGCCAGCAAAGGAAATAGTCATCAATGATGTGCTAGAATGTTGTGATATCAGTGATACTTTTTGGAAATCAAACATGGCTGGACAATCATGACAATGGCCATTCCAGGATCCTAAATTGGAGGTACCTACCATATATAAGGCTTATATAAGGCCTAAAGTTCAGTGAATATCCCCAGAAAATATGGCCTTATATAGTACTAACGTACCTCCATTTAGGATCCTGGAGATCTCCCATTGAACATGACAATCCACCATCTAGTTCCATGAATTCTCCCTGAAAGAAACCCAGCCATGTTGGCTGACCATTTTGGGTGGATCCAGTCACTTGGTGAACTTGGTGGCGCTTTTCGGCGTGGCGCAGCATGTTCACTGCAAGTGCAACATGTTGAGACGATTGAACAATTCAATCATGGGGCAAAATGAGGTTAAAGCATGTTAAATCACATGTTTGGAGGCTTCAATCGTTTCATTCCCTATATCTTTGCTCGGTCAGCATCATATCCCATTAAAATGCAAGTATTATCCCATGTCCCATTACTATTGCAAAAAAAAAACAAACCCTTTATGGTTGGTTATAATCCCATGATAATCCGATCATAGTCCTTAAAACAATCCCGCTTATTGCGGTTATTTTAATCCCATGATCCTATCCCATTATCATAGTGGGATTATTTAACGACTATTGATTATACTCCCACTATTATAATCGTTATCCCATTACTATTTGTTCGATGCCATGATGATTGTTGCTTATCATCCCATTCTAATCCCATTGCTATCCCAATATCATCCTTAAATCCGACATTTTCCTGTGAGGTCTCCCATTCTTTCCCAATCATCCATTTTTTCACAGGTGCGTTTTATGGTGGATGGCGAACGCATTGCTGCAGACGACACAGCCGAGAAGCTGGGGCTGGAGGTGCCTTTCCGGGTCCCCGGGAAGATGCTGGGATTCGTTTCCATGGGAGATCCCCAATAGCTGGTTGGTGATGGAAAAGCCTGAATTCAATGGATGATTTTAGGGCTACCCCCATTTTAGGAAACCACCGTATGGATGGACTACATAATAAATTATAATGAAATTGACATTAATTATGATATATTATGATTACGGTTCTGTACTAATCTAGTTGATATATAAATCCTTATACAGAGGTCGGTTTCCTAAAATGGGGGTAGTCTTCAGATCCCAGGACGAGGACTTGATCGACGTGGCCATGGAGCAGACAGGTGCGTCCAACGGTCCAATCGGCGGTGAAACAGGTGGAAAGATGTGGAAAGAGCTGAGGAAAACCATGGACAAAATGGGGATTTCACTAATTTAACATGATTTAACTACGATTTAAGCATGAAAATATGGTGATATGACTTGATGTAACTTGGTGTAACCAGGAAATTCATGGACATTCGTCAAAATTGATGATTGGATATTATCTTTACTATATATATATAGAATTATGTGTATATATATATATACAGTAAATGGGATGTGTCTAGAAATGGAAGAAATGGAGGAAATGGAGGAATCACCTCCAAGATATGGCAATTCGACCAACACTACAATATTTATTTTTGGACAATTACACCTAAAAAGGATTCAAACAAACGAGACAAGATATGGACAGAATTGGATACATACAACATGGGCTTGTCCAAAACGAGTTGCTTGCTGCCGAACTTGAGAACAGTTTCAGAATGTTGATGGGAAAATAATGACAGGCCACGGCATAAACAATGTTTTTTGTTTTTTCCGATGTGCAGGGTTGATCAACCAGATTTTATGGGATTGTTGTTTTACATCCATTAACGTTGGGGAGATAGAGGATAATAATTGGGGATTTTCAAGGCAAACTGCAGGTAATACAGTTCATAACACACATACATACATACATACATACATATATACATACATATACATACACATATACATACACATATACATACACATACACATACACATACACGCATACAGTCACAAACAAGTAACTGACTAAAGATTGCTGAGTCTAATAACGCAAAAACAGAGACATGTGATATGATATGTTTCAAATATTATGGTTGATGCTGATGTGACATGAAACATTGTTATTTAGGGGCCAACATGCATGTTTCTCGGGAAATTGAGGCAACCTCACGGTGATCTGTCCATAAAACAACAACATCAACACATTATATACCGTCTAAACCACAAGAACAACGGTCTCTGACTCATATCCAGCATTGTTTTTGACGATGAATTATGTAATTTTGTATATCTAGAGTCCAGAATAGGTCCGGAACTTCGTAGTACATCAGAAAGACGCAGCGCAGAGCAGCATCTTCAAGGTGGCTCAGCACCAGCTTATGCCACCCACATATTTTTCTGATGAGGATATCTATATACATATATACATATGTTACATATAATTACATATATATATAATGATAATTAAAACAAAGTACATAGTATATAGTGGGATATATATAATTATGCACATCCAAGCATCCTTTTTACCACTTTCAAAGTTGGATGCGCACCTAAGCATGCACCTTGGTATGTTGGAAGTGGCTGACAATGAGGTATATCACCTCTGGATGGAAGGGGGTTGGTAACGCCCACCAGAAACATGTTTACAAGCGTAACCAAGTTTCGACCAAGACATCAACCAACATTTAAGACAAATACATCAACCAACATTAACCCTAATTCCAGAAACTGGGCATCGTCATTTTTTTTTCCAAACAAAGCCATGGTTTTCCCATGCTTTCCGGGTGATGATCCAGGGCGTTTGCCCAGGTGGCCGCTGAGACGTGATGGCGTAGGTACGTGTCGAAGGAAGCGGCTTCAGCACTGCATCGAGGTTTCCATAAATGGGTGTACCCCAATAGCTGGATGGTTTATAATGGAAAGCCCTATTAAAGCAGATTAAAGTGGAATAATTTAGGGGTACCCTATTATATTTCATAATATTCTATTATATATACAATATGTACATATCTTTATAATTTAACTATACCTATATATATATACATATATATAGAGAAATATCGTGTTTCTATATACATATATATATATATGATTGTGCAAGGTAATCTTGCTCGTAGTATGTTATTGTTTCACCTGCTGATTCTTGCGATAATTGCGGTGCTCGCCGGTTCCACACGTGGCCCGCTCTCCTGGTGTGGGACTTGGGGGTCCCCGTTTCGCCTGTGAGGTGAGTGACGATGGCTGGGGGTTCTATGATATTTCCTGAGTTTTTGTTGAGCTTAACATCACCTAGTGGTCATCCAACTCCGCGAAAAAGGATGAACAGGTCATGTTCATTGAGAAAAATCGAAGGGAACATCATTGATGCAGCTACATCAAAGGTCACTCGAGGTTTTGCTCGTCCGCAGTGTCCGTTGGATGTATGCAACCTGTCCTCGCGCATATGTGAAAAAGTGGACGCCGCGTGATGTTGGGGTTTTCTGGTGGGGCACCAGATGCCTCCGCCATACTGGATGATCAGGATTTATGTTGAACCCAATACTAAATTTAAGAGTCTACTATATATATATATTTATATAACTTACAGTATATTTATAATTTATATAACCCCAAGAAACTTGGGATTCACCACATGATCTGAGTTGCCGCATTGGGTTATATGACTTATTCTATGGGCTTTGGTGGGTAATTATACCAAAAACCCTATTTTTCCTCCATACCTTGAGGTTTGTTTGAGTCGATATCCCTTGTCGATTAGCAGCATTCTCCAACTTCGCACTCCTACAAGGGGACAAGGCACCATGGTCTTCACACCGCCTGGCTGAAAGTAGACCGGCTTTTGATTGTTTGGAGAATGGGCCACTATTTGCGTCAGTCCGAAAATGTATATATATATATATATACAATATAACCCTCAAGTACACCATCAAATTTACCATCAGTTTCTGTATGTGGATGTATTTTCTTTTGTCAATTTTGTAGATAATACTCTTGCACTCACAACTGAACCAAGTGCCCAAGTGCAACTTAAAAACCCAGGTATAAGTTGGTTATAGGTAACCCATTAACTATGATTAACTTAATAGTTTTATACCGTATATACCCCTAATCAACCCATTAACTACTGGTTACCCACTCATCAGCTACACTGCAAGGATTCATCTCGCACATGGCTGGATTTGAAGTGCCCACAGGCTGAACCCATCAATGGCTGTGAATGTACCAGTACCAGTCGTTGAGAAAACCTGGCAGATCAGTAAATCAAGTGGAGAAAAAAAGAACATAAAGTGATGTGTTTACATACATTATACATCATTATACATATACATATATGATGTGTGTATAGAATTGATATCGTATTTTTACCACACACACAAACAAAAAGAAAACCAGCAACCAGTTTTCCAGCAAGGTTTTTCAGATGGTCAACCGCATCTCGCCGTTTGGCATCCACCAGAGTCGCCAATAATGTCGCTATGGAGTTTCCATGAGACCGACATGTCGCAGGAGATCCGGTGATGTCGGTGATGTCTTTAACTAGCCAATATTGGAGCTATTATTCTTCCAACAACCATGCGTTTCTTTACCATGAACTTTACACAGAAAGGAAATCTTCAACGAACTTCAACCCTCTAGATTTTGAAGTTAACCAACAAAAGCTGCTTGTCAGCTGAAGTGGGTTTGTCATCAATGAACACTGGGGAATCAATACAGCCATCAACCACTATGGTCCGTATTATATCTTGGGTGTATCTATGAACAAAGTGGCTATGGTCCGCAAATTGCTGCGACAATCGAGGTCGAGAAGAGACACATTTCAACAGAGTGGTGCCCCCTAGTTATGTTTGTTGGTTTTGAATAGCCTTGAACTTTCAGTAGTACCGCGCAAGGCGGTGGCGGAAGTTTCAATAATAGGAAACCTATAGGAGAGGTTGGTTGTTGTGAGTCACGAATGGCAGAGCGAATCCACTGATGGACCGAAAGGTGGTTGGAGTTGTGTTTTTTGAAGTGGCTGCAATGGTTGCAGTGGTCACCTCACCCACAACTGCTTGATGTAGTGTGGTGTAGCGCAGTTGTAGTTGTAGTTCTAGTTGTAGTGTAGAGTAGTGGGTTTGTAGCTGTAGTGTAGTGTAAATAGTGTGTGTATGTGTAGTTGCAGTTGCAGTTGTAGTTGTGGTGTGGTGTAATTAGTGTAGTGTAATGTAGTATATATAGTGTAATGTAGTGTAGTGTAATGTAGTGTAGATGTAGTTGAAGGTGTAGCTGCATTTGAAGTAGTAGTTGCAGTTGTAATGTAATTAGTGAAGTGTACTGTAATTAGCGTAGTGTAGTGTAATTAGTGTAGTGTAATGTAATTAGTCAGTGTAGTGTAATGTTGCGTAGTATATTTGTACATGGATTTGTGTTTGTAGTTGTAGTAGTAGTGTAGTTGCAGTTGCAGTTGCAGTTGTAGTTGTCTATCTATCTATCTATCTATCTACCTATCTATCTATCTATCTATCTCTCTGTCTGTCTGTCTGTCTGTCTGTCTGTCTGTCTGTCTATCTGTCTATCTGTCTATCTGTCTATCTGTCTATCTGCCAGCTTGAAAACGAAGCAATTCTGCGAGACTTCCTCAACTTTTGAACTCGATAACGTCAAAAAAGAAGAAATTCTGCAAAACTTCCTCAGTTTTTGAAGTTGGCAACATCAAAAACGAAGCAATTCTGCGAGACATCCTTCAATAATGGAAAGTTGAGTGCAGAGCTGACGGCCTCGTACCAATGCGTTTTGCATTTTTTCTAGTCCATGTCTCTAAAGTACTGCGCCTGCCACGAAAAAGTGAAGCCAGCTCATACGAAGTGCTGCACTTGTCACGCAACATCATCTTAGCAAACCTGAAGATCTCATGCTCCAATATGCAACCTCTCTCAGGAAATCTCCGCCTTGATCTCCTAACAAATTTACCTCATGTGTCTCTTGTACTGCGCCTGCCACGCGAAATTCATCTTTCCAGATCCCTTTCAAATGCCCCACGCCTGCCATCGTTTTTGAAACTGCTACAAAACCCGCATGTTTTGCTCACTTTTGACAAGGTGCACAATCCCCTGCGCCTGCCAGCGAAACGACATGTGAACGTCCAAAAGTGGTCCGAACCCCTCGTGCTTTTTGCACTTTTGACTTCGAAATGTGCTTCGTGCCACAACGGCGTGACTTTTTCGACATCTCAACTGCCAAAAGTGGTCCGAAGTCCGAACATGGTGTGCTTTGTACATTTTGATTTGGAAGCTTCGCGCCACGACGGCGTGCACTTTTTCGACATCTCAACTTCCAAAAGTGGTCCGAGAATGGTGTGTTTTGTACATTTTGACTTGGACATGTGCTTCGCGCCACAACGGCGTGCAGTTTTTCATCTCTCATCTGGCCAGCTGGCTCCGCACCCGCCGCTTTAGCGAGCCTACTTTTCGACCCTCCTGAGCCACAAATCAATGGAAAACCACAGTGTTTCGCGACTTTCCTACCTTTTCGCGCACCTGCATCTTCTTCCTTCTCACTCTTTCTCTTCTTTGATCTTCTCTCTTCTCCTCTCTGACTCTTCCCATGCTTTTCCATGTGTCCGTACTGTCGGAAGTTTGACTTCTAAACTTCCTTCGATTGCATCTCCCCGCACCAATACCTGGTTATTGGAGTTACAAAGCAATAACCCTAACTATCCAGGGGCCCACCCTGAATTGTTTGCTTCCTTGGATACCACCTCCACTACAGCCGATCGATGGTGATCCCCAGTCGCTGCAAAGATGGCCCAAATGTAGGTTTTCATATACCGGACATGGAGCATATATGGGATCTATTCCCAACATTTCCCGCTATGATTGCAAGTTCAAGTTCATTCAATGCTGTTTTTTTGTTCTCATCGTTTAAGTGTGTTTTTCCCCTGATCATTCATGATAATATGTAATACACCCCAAAACGAGACCCTGGTGATTTTGATTGGATCATATTGGATCTATTTATGTAAAGGCCCCTCCCAGAGGAGGTACTTCATATGATCTGGGGATGCTGTTGTATTCTTACACTTCACCCTTAGATCCATGTTGTTGTTGGTGGTTAAGATCCGCCCAAAACCCAAACACTCTTGGGTGCGCCCCAGTTACGTAACCCATGTATCCCACATAGCCCACAAAAAAACTGGGTCAATATTGCCTTAAAATGATTAGTTAAACCCATTTAAACCACATTACCCGCAGGGTTTATACCATGATGAATGTGGGTAAAACAATAATAAACCAGTCCCAAATGGGTGGTTTATGGCATTGATTTACCCACATTATAAACATTCGATAACCATATATATATATAAATAACCATATTATTAACCATTCCCCTTGGTCATTAACCATTATTAACCATTTATGGCATTGTTTCACTGTTTTCTCATCACTATTAACCATTATTAACCATGATTAACCCATTTTTATCCATTATTAACAGTTATTCGAAGGAAGTTTAGAAGTGAAACTTCCGACAATATGGACAGTTGAAAAGCAGAGGTGAGAAGAGTCAGAAGAGAAAAGATTAGAAGAAAGAAGATGCAGGTGCGCGAAAAGGTAGGAACGTCGCGAAACACTGTGTTTGTCCAATGATTTGTGGCTCCGGAGGGTCGAAAAGTAGGCTCGCTAAAGCGGCGGTGCGGAGCCAGCTGGCCAGATGAGACATGAAAAAGTGCACGCCGTTGTGGCGCGAAGCACATTTCCAAGTCAAAATGGACAAAACACTAGAGGAGCGGACCACTTTTGGAAGTTGAGATGT
>Ga0126342_10010570_pt1 | contig 16516 bp, 18 predicted proteins | sample Cyp1metagenome_FD_92528 | JGI IMG/M metagenome (GOLD analysis project Ga0126342, IMG submission 92528) | Coral microbial communities from Lord Howe Island, Old Settlement Bay, Australia - Cyphastrea 1 metagenome | ecosystem: Host-associated > Invertebrates > Cnidaria > Coral ... | reverse complement strand
TCCGGGGTCCCAGAAATCCTACAAAATCACCATGAAATCTAAGAAAATCACCGTGAAATCCCATAAAATCACCATGAAATCCCATAAAATCACCATGAAATCCCATAAAATCACCATGAAATCTAAGAAAATCACCTGGTATATGTGGGAAAAATGGGGGAAAACAGAATTATAGAACGGAAGTTGAGGAGTACGAAGGTACGGTTATTTACCGTACCCTGTTGTTCTATAATTCTGTTTTCCTTGGAAGGTATGAAAAAAACGTATCTGAATTTACTCATTAAATCTTCATTTTATAGATTGAATATGTACAAATATGCAGTAAATATGAAGTCAGTGCCAGAAATTATAGAACGGGGAAATTTAATTATAGAACGGGGAAATTTAATTATAGAACAGATCCCCGTTCTATAATTAAATTTCCCGACTCCGTGCGGAATCGGAACCCGCAGGAGTACAAAGGTACGGTATTTTACCGTACTTTTGTACTCCTGGCTCCGTTCTATAATTCTGGCACTGACTGTAACCCTATAAAAAAAGGAATGATTGCCTAGCTCAAGTGCCTACGAGGTCCCCCTGATCTGCCATGGTGCCAAGTTTGTCGTGGACGCAGGAGCAATCTCCCCTCTCGCCATGCTGGCAAAGGCCTCGGTTCATGGGCGAGGGTCGCCGCTGGGAACCCATGGCCAAGAATCCAAGATCATCACATATATATAATATATCACATATATATATAAATATAATATATACAGTATACATATTATGCAATATATATATAATTTATATGTTATATACTATAATAATTATAATATATAATATACTTAGTCATTGGTATTGACCACTAATGACCACTGTATAGGGATCAAAATCAAGATCCCATGGCAACCACAGCCAAGCCGCTGAAACGAGAAAAACCGTCCTCATCTCCGGGTCACCACGATCCCCGGGGCGGGGGAATGTCCCCGGGGGCCGCTTGAACTGCAACAGCTACGTCGGTCGGAGATCTTTGGAAATGTCCTTTGCAGATCTTTGCAGTAAGTGGAGGTTTTAATGGGAAAATCACACACGCACACACACACACATATATATATATAATGAAATTTAATATATATATATATATAGAATTATAGTCAAATTATAGTAATATGTAACAAATAATACATATGAATGTGGTACCTACCGGGTACCACAGGTCTCATGTTGCTTCGCTGATGGCCCTTCCGCTCCAGAGATTTCCAGCCTTCACCCGTCCGAACGCGGCGTTTCTCCTTCACTTCTAAGGGCCATGAGAGGCCATCCCCAGGAATCTCCTGCGACATCCAAATTGACCAAATTGGGGGTCCAAAATGGGGAAACCATGGGAAACCCTGAAACGAAGCAAGTGGTGATCTTCGACCTTGGTGATTTTATGTATGTGATTTTGGGAATGACCCTGAGGAGGAAATGCAGCATTCGGGTGCATTCGGTATTCCAAAATTGGTTTCCGTCTTCTTCCTGCGGCAACTTTCGCCTCCAACTTGACTTTCTGCCGGGGATGGTTTGCAAACAGAGCTGCCAATGCTGAATGTCAAATGACACTAATGACACAGGGTTTTTAAGGGTAAACATGTTTTGACAATTGACAATCGGTGACAATTGCTTGACCTACAAGTATTATCATTTGGGGCCCTTTTGGGGCCAGCAGCCAGGATGACTTCAGCCCTGGCCTCTGAACTGAACTCCCGAATTTTGACCTTGGAGTACAGGTTTGCTTTGTGTCCATGTTTCTATTCAGGTGAATGTGTTGGGAATTAGGTTTTAACATTGGATAGGGAAGCTTTCGAACAGTCGAATAGAAGGCTCTGCAAGAACCAGTGACACGACCACGCAAGACCTTCAGCCACTCGAAACCAAAATGCCACATCTGATCACTGCAATACAAACTCCTCAAATGTTTCCCACAAACAATGTGGTAGCACTCTTGCCAGCTCCTACTGTACTTCATTGTGCTACATCATAGCTCTATGCCATTGCAGGCTGTTGTGTTGGTAGAACCCCCTGAGGCAAAAGACTGTGCCGCCCACGACCATGTTCTTAGCCACAGATTTTGGGGCTTTCCTTGGTCAGCTTGCTTGAAATCACACCACCTCACAATGCATGGAAATCAACATTAGACACCCCAAGAAATAGGATGATTCAGTACCCAAACCAGCTGATTCACATGTTTGGTTCAAGCACAATTTTTGCGAACCCCTACTTTTTGCCAATATGTTTGCCAACATATGTAGCATAAGCATACAGTTTTGCAACACTTGGCTGCTCATGGTCATAGCAACACCAGGCTGATTGTGATGCCAAGGCTCTGCTCATGGTCATGGGCTGCTTCAGTGATCAGTTCTTCGGCTGGACGGTAGGAGCTCTCGTGCAAACTGCAGATGTGAACTTCCCAATCCATTTTGAGGAAGTAGTCCTTGAAGGAACTTGAAGTCTGTGCCAAGGCCAACATGCTGTGATATACTGTGATATGCTGTGATTTTGGTATTTTCATGTATTGTGTTCATGTATTTTCCAAATGATTTTAATACTTTGCCATTCTGGGCAAGGATAACTCTGGAATTTGTCTAAGTTTTGTTTCCATCGTTTTGCCGGGGAAATATAGACAACATCTTCTGCCATGGTCCATGTTGGTATAGCCAGCATTTGCAAGGCTAGAATAGAACTTCAAAGGAAGCGCCTTGTCTTGCTGTTGAACCCATATGTTGTCGCAAATGCCTACACCAAAATTAGGTATCAATTCATCTTTGCCAACCACAAAAAAAAGCAAGACCCCCTTTTCTTGCTCCCCAGTGCTCTGAAACCGGGGTAAGAAATAGTGCAAGGGCTTTTTATTCGCCTCAGAAAGTTGAAATGCTGGCAAAGGCAAGCTGAAACATCACAGCGGTCCTACCCTAGCTCTTGCCTTGCTTCACCCCAGCAAACGATGTTATCCAATAATATGTGTATACTGTGTATGCAATGCAATGTAATGTACTGCAATTCAATGCAACGCAACGGAATGAAATGGACTGTAATGTCATGTAATGCATGTATGTTCCCTGTCTGATAAATGTATATAAAGTGATCCAGTCGATATTTGTACAAATAGAATAACCATGTATAATCGTGCATAATATGTATATATATATATATGCATGTATATAAATTAATTACTATATATATATAATTTATAAATTCTATAGTTGTGCAGTAGTCTGCATCCAATTCATGCAAGCTCTTCACTACCCGGCGACCATTCCTTGGGTAGCAAGGTGCATTGAGCTGGATCACGGAGGCATCTCCTTCCAACTTCAACACGTCAGTAATCAGCGCCCGCCTCAGGAAGGACTCTGGGCGAGTCGTCAACCGATGGGATTAGCAGGTCGAAACTCTCAAGATTTTCCATGTACCCTCTGGTAAACTAACATGACAATGGAAAATCACAATTTTCAATGGGAAAATCCACTATAAATGGTCATTTTCAATAGCTATGTTAGTTTAGCAGAGGGTAATTTCTGCAGGTCGAAATGCCAACAATGCAAGATACAAGTTGATCAAGTTGGAGTTTTCCAATGTTTTCCATCATAGCATCCTTCCACGGATCATCTGGCAGTTCTCCGGTAAATCCCGGAATCCCAGGAATCCCACACTCGTCACCTGCCAAGATGCAACACTGGAGCTTCAGGCACCTCAAACAACTCCTTCGTGGCCAGTTTCTGCAGGGAGTCATCTTCCTGGGTGGCCGCCAGAGGTTAGTGCCTCACCGTGCCTGAACCGCCTGAACCCAGTGAGCAAGTGCTCCATGTCAGCTGAAGGGAAACTTGACAGGAAACTTTACAGGAAACCCTTATGTTTGTTCCCCTGAATTCTGGGGGGTTCTCTGCAGGTTTTCCCTTCAACCAATCTTGGCACGTAATTAATGACCAGTTTTTGGTGGGTGAACTTGTCCAAAAACTGTGCATGACTCAGCAAACTTACGATGTTTGCCTTTCAGAATTTTTGAGTGAGCTCCGCCATACCTCTATCTATAGCATGCTTGAAAGGTACCAGCAGCTGATCATCACCCCTTCCAAACAAATCTGCTTCGGACAACCTTTGAAGAACAAACTGGGCACTCCAACAACAACACAGCAACAAGTTTCCAGATTCTTTGAACTTTCTGCACTTTCCGATGTATCTTTCTTTCCCATATCTTTTCATCCTATGGAACTTCAATGAATTTCATGGACAGATCCACCATGCCCAAACGCGACCCAGCATCCAGCTGTACGGTGGCCGGCACCAGCATCTCTCGCAGCCGTTGCTGGCACCAGCGGTCCACCTGTTTGGCTTCCCACATCTGCCGCGCCGCTGGGCTCGGGCGACTTTGGATCCTGAGATCTGTTGGGGATGTAACATAGTACAGCCTGCATCTGTAAGTATATACTGTATATACATATTATATGATATTATATGTATATCAATGAATGTCATAATATATATATATAATTGTACCTACATAGGGATCTAGGCCCCTAGGCCCAGCTAACAAATGGTTGCATTGGTGAAAGGCTTCATGTTAAAGGAAACACCAGTGCATTTTTCCAAAACGCACCCGCCCAAGTGGAGCAAAAGCCATGCATGGCCATGCACATCAGGCAGCATCTGGTAATATTCGGCAGTATCCCACCTGACGTCTCAACCTAAAAGTCGCTTCATTAAGCAAACAGGTATGTGGTTGAGACATGTGCAAAGCATGAAAATCATCAGGGATCATCTTCCAAGCCTAGGATGGGAATAAAAACAAACATTAATTTGTCTGAAAATAGGGTATACATCCCAAAAGCCAGTAGTTTTTCATTCAAAAATCATGTTTGAATCACCAATTGGCCACATGATCCCACATGTTTTTGGGACCCCAATTGGTTGCCCAGTTTCTGCTGACGGTGGTTCAAGCGTTCTTGTCGCCATTGATCATCCTCGGCCCATTGCTCTTCCTTTTTCACCTGAGAAGATCGCAAGCGTCGCAAGAGGATGGTCCGTAGCCATGCGAACTTCACCATGCTTTTCACTAAGAACTGGCTGGTGGTATACCTACCCCTCTGAAAAAAATATGAAAGTCAGTTGGGGTTATGATTCCCAATATATCTATATATATATAGAAAAATACAAAATGTTCCAAAGCACCAACCAGAGAAGTATTTTTTGTACCAATGAGCTGCCACCATCCCCCTTGTAAGTATCTTGTTGCGGTGTTGACCGTCGGAAAATGATGAGCCTCAGAGGTTCCCACCATTTTTTTATATACGGAAAACAATTACCCATTGAAAGAATCACAGAAGAAACACACTGTCTGAATGAGGCTTATGATAGGTTTATGCTTTTGATTCATCGAATCCGAATTCTTCAGATTCTTGGATCATCATGGCCATGATTGACTTTTGAAACATCCATCCATCTTTTTTTGGCCATTCCCCAGCCCCGGCCTTATCCAAGACCTTCTTCTTCTGGTCCAATTCGCTGCTCTGTTCCATGGCCCGGGCTTCCTTTTGCTTCATGAACTCCTGCCATTTGAGGCATCAGAAGTGCGAAGAACGGTGAAAGCCAAATGGCCACTTGACACAACTGACACATTTAACCGCAAGGTTTATGAATGATTGCAGAGCATCTTTTTCTCCTCTGATCTTAGGTTTTTGTTTGCCTCAATGGATTGGAAAGGAGTGGAAAACTGTCTTCATATAAAGCAATGCATAGCAATGCTGGTTCCTGCTCCTATGCAGCATCGGCCGGGCCAATCTGTCGCTGTCTCAGAAAAATTCCAATCAGGTCAGCGGAGTCAGCAGGCCAAGAAATCCGAGACATCTGCCGTTTGGTTGGTTGAGGTCATTGGTGGTTTCAGGATCTGCCAAAAAATGTTGATTTCAAAGCCACAGCCGTCACTTTTGGATAGACATTGGTCAAGTACAAGTTGTAAGTGAGGTTTTGAACATGATCATTCCATGCAATCAAGCCTGGCTACCTGAATAAATATCATCCATGTGGGCTGTGAGCCACATTTGGGCATGTGAGTTGCAGTACCAGCAGCAAAACTTCAATCTCAAGGTGCCCCCAACAAACTGCTGAGATCCTCGAACTTCTCGGTCTTTGGTTTTCCATTGGATTCCTGCAGCGGCCAAACATGGCCAAACCACAGATCCACATGATCAACTCAATGGAATGCTAAAAAAGGTTGGTTTTCTGGTGTGCACCTCAAGTACGTATGTTGAAAACAGTGCTGGAGATAGGCGCTTGAAGAAGGTGTTGCCGAAGAAGAGTCTTGCATGGTTTTAACGATTGATTTCCTAGGATGTGTTCTACCTACCTATTGGAGGCAGTCTAAGACCTCTTCCATGATCTTTGCCATGTTTCCATAGATTTCATCCATTTGTTCACTCATGGCTGTCCAACACCTTCCCCGCCGTGTTGAACCATGGTAGCCGAACATCTGCTGTGTCAAAACCCAACCACTTCGAGACAGCCAACCAGCCGGCAAGTATCGTCAATGATGTTCAGGAGCTGCTGCTCCAACTCCAGTGTTTGCTTCCTCAGGTTGATAGACAGCATGGTTGGAAGCCGTTCATGAAGCTCCATGACAGGGCAATGAATCTGAAACATCAACAGACTTAGCACATGGAAGCATCTCAAAAGAGCAGGCGTCAAGAAACACCGTATGAGTTCTCTCATATATTTGCTTGTCCAAATCCTTCAAGCAAACGTTCCTGGATAACCCTCTCTCACATCAGCATTCAGGAGGGACGCACGGTACAGGGCCGGGATCAAACTTTTGCAGCTTTGGGTCTTTTCTTCTTCCTTCTTTCTCACTGGCTCCACCTCTTTTTCCTCGGCTGGTGCAAGTCTCAGGTGCTGGGGCGAACTGGCATCGCCAAGTGGCTCGAGCTGCATAGAGCATCTTCCCTTTGGACAACTTTTCAAAAGCCTCAGTTGGAGATGTGTCCTGGAAACGCACGTGATGGCATTGCTGCAAGCACATTGATTGGAGGAATCACAACAGAAGCAACTATATATACTGTACCCATTCATAGAATGGGGGGCAGGGGTGATCGGACAAAGTGTTGATCAAACTAAGCTATGGATGGAGCACCTCAAAATCTTCCATTCATTTTCCCCATCCAGGTGGCCCAAACATATCAAAAAATCAAGGGTAAATCCTCAAATTTATTACTGTTATCTTTTTGGACAAGCCCATAGCCGCTAAGTGACGCCCTCCATCTGCTGCCGTTCTTCTGCCTTTCGCAGCCTCTCCTTTCGCCGTTCCAGTGCTTGGCGCTGTCGCTCTTGGCGGTCGCTGTGCTCGCACTCCTTCTGCAGGAATCCTCAGGGCTGAAGGTGGCAAGGAACTGAAAGATACCATGAGAAGAAAAATGATATCGCACTCTAAAGTATTGCAAGCATAGTCTTTGAAAAGAATATTCTGGCAGCAGTGCCATTCTGACTGGCACTGAATTACCGCCAAGATTCTGCATCGTATATGGTCAATTAATTCTTTAAAATGATACCTAATTCCAAGACCCAGATCTAGGTAAGTACGTCTCAAAATCTGCAGCCGGAAAGTCATTTCTCGGCCTCAAGCCAAACGAAACCAATCACATCATTATATGCTACAGTATTATAGGATTCAAATTGGGTAGCGGGACCGGGATTGTCATCAAGTGAAGCATCTAGCCAAATGCCAAGGTTCCACCCCAGGCGGCTTTTTGCTGTTTGTGCTTCTCTGCTAGTTGGCTCTTCACCACGGCCAATTCTTTCAACACCTTTGCATGCACGTCTCTTCACTGAAAAATGGAAAAATGGGCTGATCTTGTATTCTGGTTGTGCACAATGAAAGGAGCAAAGGTTTTGGGCGGGAGTTGGGCCTATAGAATTACGAAAACCAGCTGGTTGCGCACATGACACCAAGGGACATGCAGAGATGCAAGCATCTTTTCCAACTGGTGGTCCACCCATGTCCACCAGCAATCCCATAAATATACCCTCTGGTAATTTAACATATATAGCTATTGAAAATGGCCATTTATAGTGGATTTACCCATTGAAAATGGTGATTTTCCATAGCTATGTTAGTTTACCAGAGGGTAATGCATATGAGTCAATTGCGGTTCGCATCCCAGGTAGGGACAGAACAGAATAGCTGAAACCACCGCAGGAAGCCCCCTGCCATCCCCTGCCTCTGCATGGTCAGGTTGAAGTCGCAAGACCGCCTTCCAGCTGCTCGCTGGATGATTGTGGTGGTCTAAGGTGGGAACCTCATGAAAATACATGAAAACTAGGATGAAGTTGCACTTTAATAGCGCTGTGCCGCCATCACCTGTTCTATCATGTGGCAATTTGTCGTTGATTCTTGAACTCATTCCACTACCAGAAATACAAATCCTTACAATTTCCGAACACACAGGTTGCAGTTGAAACCATGGTTGTGGAGCCGATAGAGGCCTGGCCCTAATACCTGAACCGCAGCAAGAAAAAACAACAGAGTCTGAACTGGTAAACCAGCCACATGGACATGGGTAAAAACTGGGGGCAACGAAAAATCGGAAGGCCTGCGCTACAATCTACAAATTGCCAGCCTGAATGAACAGTTCCCCTTTGGGGCAACATTGCTGATTAACATTGCGGAATGCGCTGCTGCCACATCTGTTTACCAAAGGTGGACAAACCAGTTTATTCTGTTGGTCAACTCCAGCTTGTTTTTCTTGACATCCCCTATTTCTTACCGGCTCACAGTCAATTGACTCTCCAAATTTGGGATGTCACTCCATAACCAATCAATAATCAATTGGGAATAATCCACAATCCCCACCATGATAATCTCCATCATCAAACCCCATTGGGCAAAAAATATGACATAAACTCCATCATCAATCCATTCCTCGTACTAGACCCTTTGGTAATGTGCTACATAGCTATTGAACATTTTGTTTGCCAGGGCCTCCAGAGGTTTTGCCCTACACTTCGCCAATGCTTTGCAAAGGCCGAAGCACACATCACAAGGAGATCATAGGAGACTGCTATGAAGCCGACAAATTCAACAACTCTACACATCTCGCGCCTCTGCTACATCCTTTGGCCATGCTCTGCTACATCCATTGACCATCTTGGGAATTGTGGAACCATATGGCAGTCCATGCCGAAGATACTGTGATCGAGCTATTGAACATGGCCATTGAAATAATTGATTTACATTGATTTACCCAGTTTACCCATGAAAAATGGTGATTTATGGTGATTTGCCATGGTTTTCTGTTAGTTTACCAAGGTCAATCCATCCATGTGTTGCCCATCGCCGCCATCGCCTGCAAGTCCTCCCGCGCTTCCTCCGATTCTCCCAGGTTCCGGCGCGCCACAGCGCGGCGGAAATGGGCCTGGAAACAGCTACCCGGCTGGGGATGGTTTATACCACCCATTTCTGGTGATCTGGGGATGTTTCACACACACACATATGTATATATAGGATTTAAACATATATATATAATATAATATATATATATATTATAGGATCTGGGGATGTTATATAATATGTGATTGGATTTGAAAGGATTTAACACATGATATTTTTGGCGTGATATAAGCGAAGATGATGAACAAGAAATACAAGAATAAACCGCTGGATAGACGTATCCTATTCTTGGACAACCCATACTTCTATATTTTTCTCAGAAACATGCCATTGTTATTTTAGACAACATATCCATTCAAGTTGCAAAGTTCCAATCACATGTGTAGCAAGCACATGCATATATATATATGTAATAAATAATGATATGTCAAAGCAACATGAACGGCCTGATGCTCCCAAGTTCAGCAACATGAATCGGGCGTTTCGCGCTGCGTGCGCCTTCGCCTTCAAAGCGGATGGCACCGCATTCTTCGGAAGATCTGCAATGGTCAAGGCTTTGGTGCCTCGGTGTTAGGCCGATTAACCACCCATGTTTAAGGGCTACTTGGGTGGGTTAGTAACTGGGTTTTAACCCATTATATACCCAACAATAGATACCTTTTGCAAGTATTAATATAACCAGTAATCCCATGGCCCATCTAAGTAAGGACTACTTGCGTGCTTTAGTCCTTCAACAACTTTTTAAATCTAAAAAAAATGCGGAGATGTTCACGGCCAAGGTACACACATCTTCTGCCGAGGTGTGCTCCTCCAATCGAAGGTAGACCTTGTGTGGAAGTGATCCGCTCAGCACCAAATTGTGCCGAAATTGGCTGTTTGAATCGTTCGGCCCAGACCACAACATGGGCAACACAAACATATTGATGAATAGTTGACCTTGTTTGAACCTCCCAAAGAAATGCTTTTCCTGGTCTCTCAATACATTTTCCAAGCAGGGAAGCCTGAGCCAAGTTCGAGTACAACGGCATCAGCAACTCATTCCGTTCCTTGCGCCGTGCATCCACCAAATCCTCCACGTAGACAATGGCTTCACGGTAGTAGTCTCGAGCTTCCATGAGGTTGCCAGACTTGAACTTTTCCTTAGGTGTTACAGTACCATACAGTACCCTTAAGTTCCATCACTAACAGCTGGCTGGAAAATCATGGAAAACACATCTTTTTGATAGATATATAAATCATCAAACTATATATGGGCCGTTTTGCATAGCTATGCTATGTTGAATTACCGGAGAGTATTACCGGAGGGCCGGAGGGTATTAGAAAAGGATTGCTCAGGGCCAACCAGGGGTGCTGGGCGCGCACAATTCTTCAATATCAAAGCTTCGTCTATCGCTTGCAACTGAAACATATTCTTGTCACCGGATACCCTGAGCAGAAACTTTGCTTCCTGGAGCAGAGGTAAAGAACGTTCTCAAATGGATGCGAGCCGAGCCTATAGCTGAGGATGTGCAAATCCTAATCAGGGGAAATGCATGGAATGCCAAAAATTCCAGATCTTGAACCAAACCAAACAATGATGACCCGCCTTCAATTGCAAAAACAAAAGAAAATCCCAGCAAAATGCAAATGCCATACGCATGCACAAATTGGATCATTTTTTGGGCATAACCAGCTCTACCAAATGGTATCCAAAAGGGCACATACTTTGTTCATGTAGCTGTTGTCTGCATCCGCTTGCGGAAACTTTGTGGGGCCACACTTGCTCTAATGGATCAAAGGGGCTCCTTGTTGAAGGAACTAGTTTTCCCAGCCAAACCGTCACAAATACTGCACTCAACCTCTTCCAGTACAATACCTTTGCCACAACAATAGAATCAGCTGAGATTCATTGCCAATGTTCTTGAATTCTCCAGCTCTCTGTACGCGCTCTGCATTGCCCATAGCCTCTTTCCGTGATTGCCTTGGGGAGATGCCCCAGAAATGGCAGCATGGTCCATGTTGAGAATTTGGATGAATTTGGTGTGTTTTCATGATCTTCCTGACTCCAATCGGTTCTTCCACCAAGGTGCACTTTGTCTTTCCATTCCTTGGCAGGTTGAGGGAAGTCATGGATGCGCAGCCATTGTGCCGGACTTCCTTCTTATTCAAGTGATGAAAGAAACCATTCAAGATCGGGATTGGGAAAGCATCCTTGAACCACCGGCTAGCATTACCATGACACTTTGAAACAGCCGTTTTTGAGTCGGGTTTGTTGCTTTAACAGCCCCCAAGTGCTGATTTGTTCAACCAGCGTCTCGCTCCCGCTTCTCCTGCTGGTACTCCTGGAAAGCTGGGAACGGATTCGTAGAGCACAGTGGAACGGTGGAAGCTACCAGAAATGGATCGAAATGGTGGAGCAGTGGAGCATCAAGGCCTGATTTTCACAGTTCAACTCTGATGCAATACACTTGGAAACTGTTCAAAGATACTGATGATACTGTATCTAGTTGGAAAAACTCCAGCCGGTGCAGAATACCTTCTTGAGAAATATCAAAGACATGGCATGTGGTTGTGAAAAAAAACGGTCACCCGCTTACCCCTCTGACTAAACCAACCGGCGGGAAAAAGCATCTCCCCGGCACCTCATCAAGTTGCAGTAGCTTAAATAGCATTAAATAGCCACCACGAAGGCATGACTTTCCAATTATTTCCAATTGATATTCCTTTGGTGGCTTTCCACTTCCATGATTATTCCAATTTATTCCATGGTTGTTTCAAATAGAGCATCCACCACAGCATTGCAGCATATTGCAGCATCCTTCTCCCCGGCTGTCCTGGAAGGTACGCGTCATCCCATGGGGCCAGTGCTTTGGGCCCCGGATACTGTAACACCCCGCCGTGTGTGATACTGCAGGTTTAGGCACTTCAACCACTATCATCCATTATCCTGGATTTTTGCTAGGGAGATGAGGTGTAGCCGTGTAATGCCGTGTAGCCCCTCATGTTGGAGGATCATCTCTGCTGGCAGTGCTTTCCATGCTGTTCATGCTGTTTGAACCATGCCCTTTGGAGGCGTGTTGGTGGCCGATCTCACTCCAGCATCATTGGCTGGTTGCAGCTTGAGACATCACCCAGGCAAAGAAGGCCGACATGGGCAGGTCGAATGCTCGTGTCAATGTTGGTTGGGCTACCTTAAGCGTCATTCTTTGAATTTGCCTGGCCAAGAATGCGGCATGAACTTGCTTCTTTACAACCTGGCAACCTCATATCGGCAAACATAAGCAACTCATAGCAACTCTTTGATTTTTAAACCTCAGCGGAGTTTCAACCTCGCAAAAGGATCCGAATGCGGCTCGACGCCCGCCGAGTAAAACCACTCAAGGTCTTGCATTTTGAATGATAAAACGGCCTTTAATTGCCATCAACATACCACATGTCGGTGTTGGGAAAAGCTTCAATTCTATTCAATTTTCATAGTTATATAGTATGTTATTATAGTTAAATTCCAATTCTGTAATGCTTTATTACATTTTATATCCCAATTCAATTGGATAACTCTATATATATGATCCGTAGATATAGCATGTTGCACCCATTCCGCCGCCAGCTGGCCGTTTTTTTTTGCTGGGCTCTATCCCGCCGGTGCTCGCGGCGGAGTGCGGCGACCGGCACCACAGGATACCATAGGATACCACAGGTGCCACAGCGGCCGCAGGTATGCCATAGGTCACCTGGCAGGGAGTGGCTTTCATCTGCCAAATAGCTGGGATATGGATTTTGAATGGTATATAAAATGGGAACTTAACTAACCATAACCATCAGTGTATCGGGTTTTTAAAAGCTGGTGATATTAATCACAGGCACTTTTAAATATAACAATTACATAAATATACACTAAATTATAATATAATGCAAATTAATCATACCAAAACCAGGTATTTTGTAGCTTTTGATCCATTCCAAGATGGTGGAGACCCCAGGATTTCTCATCTTCCCAATAAAAACTGGCCTGTTTGGGTTATGACCCCAAGCCATGGACTTAGCTACTTCATTGCCGGATGGATTTCATGGTAATTTTATGTAATTTTGACATTGTTATTGCAGGTTGTGATTTCCACTTGCACCGATGTAATGTTACATACCCATACAGGCCCATACATACATATTGTGCTCTCGAATCAGCGGGTTCAAAAGAGAGTCAACCACTCCTGTTCTCCGGAGACCAGACTTCATCAAAGTCCTGAAATGTCCTGAAATCCGCCACCCAATTATTCGCCCCTCTATGATTTCCTCTTTCCGTCCCTCCATTCGCCCTTCCAAAAATCACTGAATGTGTATAACCTGCGTGGCATGATCTTTTTCGTGTTTCAATCGACTGTCAACTTGGACCCATTCGGGCTCTAAAAAACAGTGCCTCTGGCAGCCGACTGCAGATCAGAAATATGTTCGCAGAAGAGTTCGATAGAAAACCCTGATCAGCCTTTGATAGCTGTGTAATTATCACACCTGGGACAGTGGTGAAAGCTGGACCATGATGCATATAGAGATCAAAGACCTGGGTTGGTCACGCGGCAGTCCTTGCAACGCAAGAGATTGACTGGATAGCATCTATATATATATATAGATTTAACAGAATAATCGATGTAGGATTTTGGTGGCCGAATTTCCTCAAGCGGCAAATAGTTGCCGCTCCGATTGTTTGATATGCTTCTGATTTATTCTGCATCTGAGACGTTAAGCATACCAAGTGCAGTTGTTTGCTTTCAAAATTCAAAATTCTCATCATTTCTTGCTCTGCGCTCTTGGGGCTGTCGTTCGATATTCTGCGGTGTGCAGTTGTATTCACGCCCACCACTCCGACGACAAGCTTTGGGCAGTTGTTGACAATCAAACCGCCTTGAAGGGTTATGAAGAGCCAATCTGCCCTTGAAACATCTTAAGACCTAGCATGGACCCCCAAAATCGGCTAGCCATAGCTATCTAAGGAATATTGTTATTATCAGTTATCAGTGCAATTTTATTGCAACATAAAGTTGTCATGATAATCATTAATTAATTATTGTCGTCATCGTCATCGTCATCGTCATCGTCATTGTCATCGTCATCATCGTCATCATCATCATCATCATCATCATCATCATGCTGCCTTTTGTCACTAGTGGACATGCCCTTACCACAACATCTGCCCAGGCTTTATGATTTTTCGCACAAAGAAAAAAGGTCCTTATTGATCCACTCACGGCATGAAACTTACATGACATGGAGATGGGTTGGATGTTACATTTGCACATGGCTTACATTATAAATTGGTGACGTGGTATTGGTTGCCTTCCCAAGGAGTTCCATGTGTGGATCATGACCTGCGTTTGGAGTCCTGCACCGTGATAGCCAGATAGCATTCACTGGCTGTACATGCAAAATCCGATGGTTTGAGCAGTTTGCCGCTGGTGGCAACTCAAAAACCGTCCCATACCCCCATCATTCAGTGTTGCTTCGTAGGCTTCGTGGGGTCGACCCGGAATCTAACCACTTTCATATGTCGGCCACCTTGCTAAATAAGATGATTCTGAATGAATTTGAACCGGATATGAATTGAACTCCTGATACGCAGCACTAACATGGTGTATATAGTTGATACCGTTCTTCAAAACGTGACACTAAACTGAACAATGATATCCCTCGACTCTGGCGGTACATGGCGCAGCCATCTACCATGGTTGACAGGAGAGAGCGCAGTTCCCATGCCAACTGTGCAAATACTAGGCGAAGCAAGGACATTGAGTGATGCCCAGTCTGTGCAAAATAGGGTCATGTGTGACTTTTATATTTATTTACATCAACATCCGTTTATCTATGTATAGCGACACGCACAAATCTGCACATCTTTTGAAAGAATGACTTGGACATTTCCAAACTTGGACTTTCCATCCACGAAATTTGATTATTTCAAATTATTTCCACATAATGTTCCTGGGAAATCAGCCTGGTGGGTGTTGGTGGGATACCGCCTGTCAACATGAAGTGGTCCTCAATTTGAACTTTGCCCCCGAGCATTTCGGCTGCTGAAAGCTGGCCCCAAAATAATATATCAACTAGTTGTCTGTTTGCAACATTTCTGCCCTGGTGGATTTCTTGAAAGGGGCTTGGAAATGGTTGTTTTCTGACTAATGTGGTCAGTTTTGTATTTGGATGTATTTCGCACCTTTGTGGCCCATTTTCTTTCTGAAAATGGGCGTTCTTACATTGAAACGGACAAATCGAAACAAATGGACTTACATCACACCAGAATCTGCCCGACAGAAATCTACAACAAAATCACTCTCAGGCTCACTATGTCAGGCATGTTTCGTGATAAATCCTGATCCCAGCGGCCTCCGTCTGTAACTTGAAAAGTGATGGGGGGTCATCTCCGAACTTCCGGAAAGTACTTGCTCACCGCCGTGTTTGCACAAAAACCCTGGCACCGTGCCAGTACAACTAGTGTATTTCCAGGCATGCCCCGGAGATCGACGGAGAAGTCGGCTGCAAGTTGCCATGACAGTTGTTGAGGAAAACCAAGGGTGGAAAACCCCAGATAACCAATGAGCACACTACCCCTTCTTATTGCATCACGACTAATCTCCTCCAAGTACCTAACGTGTGACCCTTCGGGTCTCCAGGGAAGCGGAGCTGATACAACCTTGATTAATAAAACAAAATGAAGAAAACAGAAGCACCTATACGGATTCACGACCAATGAGTTTGTCCAAAACAGTGACCTACCCAAAGGTTCACAGTCAGAGTCTATCACAATATGTTCACATTGAAATTACATGAAATTTAGCACAGGTATATTTTGTATATTTTGATATATGGCCAAAATATGCCAACATGTTCACATCGGGAGGTCCATCATCCTCCGGGAGTTGCTCTGCGCATCACGACGGCTCAAATTCTCTCCGACGAGACCTCAGTAGGGGCGGCTTGTCTGGTTGGGACCCTGGGACCCCAAGCGTGTGCTCATCTATATATCTATATATCTATATCTACCTCTAAGATCAAAATAGTCTAAAAATAGTCCTAGGAGTAATTTAGTCAAAAATAAGGATTTAGTCTTTAGTCGCTGGAGTAAATTTACTCCTTTTAGGAGTAAATTGGAAGACTAAATTT
>Ga0126342_10010569_pt1 | contig 16517 bp, 17 predicted proteins | sample Cyp1metagenome_FD_92528 | JGI IMG/M metagenome (GOLD analysis project Ga0126342, IMG submission 92528) | Coral microbial communities from Lord Howe Island, Old Settlement Bay, Australia - Cyphastrea 1 metagenome | ecosystem: Host-associated > Invertebrates > Cnidaria > Coral ... | reverse complement strand
TCGTAGGGTGTTGTCTATTGTCAAACGTCCTAGTCTCATTTCTCGGCGTGTCCTGTGGATGTCGTTTGTGTCTGCTTCTGTTTGCTGTTGCCTGATACATACATGCCAGCCACTGGTCCTCCTTCACCCCTTTCACCTGGGAGCCACGTGGCCCCCGGAACACGCCAGCGGCGGTTAAATAGAATCCTTTGCAATTCTTTTAACCACCTATATAATGACGTTTGAAATCGGCGGATCATTGATACCACGGTTGGATCACATCTTCCCGTGTTTCAACTTCAGCCAAGTCTCTCTGCTGATGCATCGTCATGCACAAAAATGCAGACTCCCTGTCAGAGATGCAGATGCAAAACAAATGGATTGCAAGGAAACCATTTTGCAGCATGGCAAACCCGCAAACATCTCCAGCAGCAAAACTCATGTCCACGCGTGTCGCTCGACTCCCGAATCAAGCAACCGAACCCAGTCAAGACCATCAAACGTGACATTTGATGCATAGATATCATAGACATCATAGATATGTTATGATTTGTTATGATATGTTGTAGAGGTTTCTGAAGCATTCAATGATCATGTGATAGAGATCGGATAGAGATACGTTGTACGCGTTTTAGCTGTGAAGAATTTAGGACCTGGTCCGCAGATTGATGAAAAACACTGCACGACTCTCGCAGCTCCTCAGCACCCTTGACCATGTCCACACTTTCGATGTTCAGGGCAGCTTTGTAAAAGTTGAAGGTGAAGTTTCCCTTGTAGTCCTGGCGTCCAAAGCTCAACAAAATCAATGCAACAAACTTCAACTACCAAATCATACCGAATCTACACTTGAAACTTGAAACCGTCGTTTCCGTAAACATTTGGAATCTAAACTGCCCTGCAACGAAACAGAAAACATGGTCCGCTTTGACACTTGTGGTTGATCTTGAACATGGAATTCCATGAGCGCAGTGGAGTTTCTCAGAGCCTTCCCTGTCTGTCTTCTTATGTCTTCTTGCTCCCTTTATATTCCAATTTGTTTCCAGTTTGTTTTCAGAGTGTCAGTTTGTCTCTGTGGCTCTACACTCTCCTCATTGCCCTTTTCGAAGGCGGCCACCTCTGTGGGAGTTGCTGAGAAGAAGGCGATGCGGAAAGGTTTCTCGGTGTTTTCAAAGGGAGCAAAAGCTTCCGCCTGGGGATCACAGAGAGTAACTCAGTGAGGAACTTGATGAAACTTCAAAGAATTCATGAAAGAATTCATGAAAGAATCCGTGCTTCTAGTCCCAAGTAGTCCCAAGTAGTCCCAAGATGCCGCCTTCAAAGGGTTCACTGGCAAAGGGAGCTGCTCCATGAAAGACATCCTCTGAACCAATTCTTGCTTTCTTTCCTGGGCTGCTCCTTCACACTTCTTTGGGTCCTTTGGTTGTTCCTTCGGTGCACGGCAAACCTGAGCGTCAAGGCGGAAAGGCAAGGCCGGCAGTGCATCTCTCTGTGTTTTTTTATTTCCCACCCCCCTGTCTCTCTCCTTCTCTCTCTCTCTCTCTCTCTCTCTCTGAAAGCGACTCTCTGACAACCCATGTCCGGTCCGCACGTCATACACGACTGTTCCTCAGACAGTAGGTACAGTATGGTACAGTCTAGAGCTTTCGCCACGCCACGCAGTCCAACTTGCCATTTTGCTTGGGTGGGCCCTCGCCGTCACGAACGCCTGATGGGGCCCAAACCAAGGCCGAACGAAAGTCGGAACTCGTTGCCTGATAAATCCAAAAAGAAGCCCTCAACTGCCACATCCTGGTGTATGTTCTGTCGGTATACTTATTGGATCTTGTTGGCTTTAGATCAATTTTAAATCGGTGCCTATCATGCTCTTCAACGAGGTGTCTGAAATCGTCTTCAAGGCTTCCTTGGCACTGGCTCTGGAGAATGCAACAATGCAACAAGGCAGCTCAGATCAAGAAAGCACAGAAAATTCTACGGTATCCTGCAGCTAGAGCTTTGTTGCACGAGATTAGCGCACTGCACAGTCAGTGATCCACTTTGGAACAGCGAAGGCTCTCGGGTGAAGAATGCCAAATGCGGTGTCAAGATGACGTTCGGCATGCGCAACAGCACAGAAATGTTGTCATCGTCAATGCAACTGTTGCTAAAGTTCCTAGCAATTGTGTCGGATCAAATCTCAACGTTTCCAGCAGCAAAAGAATAACAACCATAACAACCATAATGACCATAATGTATCATGAATGATAATGATCAGTGATCCATCAATGATGATCCATATTGATCCAAAATGTCCAGACTCCAACCAGACTCCAACCAGACTCCAACCAGACTCCAACCAGACTCCCCCTTCTCTACTTCGGCTCCTGAAGAAGAAGGGTGCCTCATTTTCCACTACGTCCATTGCAGCACCAGCAATGATGCCAGTCTTCAAGCCTAGCGAAATCGAACATATCGAAATGACGAAACCAAAACTGAACAAAGGAAGACATTTTCCGGGCAGAAAATGGCGTCATATTATGTCATATTCCTGCAACTTTCTGACTTCGTTTGGCACTTATGTCACTTGCAGCAATTTGTTTTGCAAAACAAGTTCGTCGACTTCGTCAAGTCGACGGCCACCGGAGTCACCGGAGTCGAGGCGCCATGAATCAACGCTTTGGTGTCGATGAGTCCACCACGGGAGGTGTTGACAATCCTCGTGTGCACGGCATTCCGGCATTCCGCGAGGCGATTTCAAATATTTCGCGGCAAAGGATTCACAAAAAGATCATGGAATATCATATGGATGTCGATTTGAGATTTGCTTTAGATCCTCTAAGGTTTAGCAAACATTTTCGTCCATCCTATCTCTGGACTCTTTAGCCTGATCCTGCTAACGAGTCCCGTGTCTGTTGTGTCTGTTTTGCCGGGCGTCATGATGCCCTTTTTCATGATGCTCAACTTGTCGAAGTTGATCATATGCTTCGTCGATGGCAGCAAAGGTGCATGCAATGAGATGTAGTCGCAGGTCGCAAGCAACTCATCCAGTGGTAAATAAGGAATCTCCAAACCTCATCAGACTGCACTGTGCTGCAGTGTGCAGTGAAACAGAGTTGCATGTGAATTGTACAGGTTCCAAAATCCAGCGGCATTGGCACAACAAGCTATGCTCGTTGCAACATGGGGAATTCTCAAAGAAACAGTAACACTCAGCACTGAGCACTCAAACGGAATCAAACAATTCGAGCGCGTTCGAAATGTTCGAAGTCTGTTGGTTCTGCAGCTTCTTGTGACGGTGACACTGTGCCTCTGGCCATGCGAGTGCTGCTAAGACACCTGCAGGCTCTGGATCCTTGATCTTGGGATTCTCCTCGCGAAGATTGAGAAGGGTATAGAATGGTGAAGGTATGTGAAGATCTCATCTTGTACAATCACATACAATCACATACACATTCACTTATTCACTTCATTCATTATTCTATCGGAGTCACAAAGAATTTGGGATGTATATGGATGTATCATGCGAATGTGATCAGGTGGCACCATGTGGCACCAAACTCCAAAATGTGCTGACCCGATTCACCCAATGCCGCAAAACTGGCAACCTCACGAAACGGTGCAGCTGAGTGTCGAAGACGTCATAGGCGACCACTTCACATTCAAAACCCTTCCTTGGATAGGCTGACAAAATAGAACCTTAAACGGTGCCTTTAGAGCATTTTGGACCTGTAAACAGCCAGAGACTCTAAGAAGGGAAACAAGGAACAAACAAGGAACAAACAAGGAACAAACAAAGGTGGAAAAGTGGAAACAAGGTCTCCAAATGTGCGGAGGTTCTTCATGACTCTTGCAGTGATGGAACCGATCAAGCCTCGCAGAGTTGAGTACGTCTCAACACATGCAGTGACAAGTGACGATGAGTGACTAGTGTGGCGCATTATCGCTGATAGGTGGTCTGAACACCAAAGTGCCACGGCAATTGCTTGAGAATGCAAAGAAATGACAGGATTCAGCTATTTATTTCACCACTGACCTCAAGGAGAACATAACCCGATTTGCATCCATTTGCCCAAGTCGGACAAGGTAGGAAAATCATGGAAAATCCACGCACCTGTGCCGATGATGCCAACTCTCTTGCCGTGCAATGTCCTTCCTTGCGGTCGGGATAGGCGGCATTAGGCGGCTTGGATGGTTGGAGATTCTTGGAGAGCTCTGGGACTGTCGTCAATCCACCAGAGCAAACTTGCGCAAGTGAAACAATTTGGCATCGCGCCATGGCGCATCTTCGGTTGTCGACTGTAAATCACTGCATGCCTTCAAAATTAATTTGCTCTACGATAGAGCTCTTCCTTTGAACATGCACAATGACGCACAGTTCTTGAAACGTCTGCTCTTGCTAGCCGACAAAGTCGGCAAAACAGCAGGTCAACAACTAGCAAATTCACAGAAATAGCTTTGAAAAGGTCTGAACATGTACCTTTCCGGACAATGCTCCCTGTTTGCTCCTACAGTAGCTTGCTTGATGTTCTCTCATTGCTTGACCGCAGCCTTCCGCTTTCTTCGAACAAGATTCCGATCATTGCACCATTCAATCCGAAGTTGCCCATGCGAGCATTGCGGTATGAACGCGTGATGTTTCGATTCCTCAGTGGCTGATGCATGAACTGCATTGAACGGCTGAACCATTTGAAGCACGAAAAACTTCACATCTTTAGGCAATACAGGGGATGGTGCCTGGTGTATCCTGGTGTATCCTGGTGTGCTGAGAAGTGTCAAAGAGCACATCAGTGCCACAGCATGCTCTCCAACCGCATAGGGACCTGCCATGTCAGCCGGCCAGAAACGGTGTATCGTTCTAGCTTTGGAAAAACTTCAAGCAATGATTTCTGAGCTCGAAGTGCCATGTGCATCCATGTGCATCCATGTGCCAACATGTGCCAACTCTTCAATGATTTAGGACAAACATCAATGCAGCCGAATGGCTATAGGCGGGCACGCGTGCCACAGTGATGCCGTGTGCTTCAGCCGCTTTCAGATCCACACGATCGAAGCCGGCGCAACGTAACGCGATCATTTTAACGCCCGCCTGCGAGAATCGAACCAAAATGAACCAAAGCAAGATGCGACGATCATGATTACATTGATTTACATTGATTACATTGATTACATCCCGCCTTGCTGAGACTCTCCACAATGTCTGCACCTCGAGGAAAAACATCGAATTTGCCACGCACACAACGTCGGTGCCAACTTAACAAAGCTGCACAAACTTTCGCCAAATTCACACCTGCGAAGTCGTTCACGAAGGTGCAAACGGCGTCACAACCTTCTGCCAGCTTCACGGTGTCCTTGGAACAGAAAGCCATCAGGAAAATGAGCACAATCTATGAAAAGGTTCGAGAAGGTATGCAAAGGACAGAGCATGAAATCTACAGTTCTAGAATCTTTTAATATCTTTTATTTTTTTTTTCTGTGTCTACATTTGTCTACAGGTTCGCAAATCAAAGTCATTACAGAAATTCTTTCGTTGCCAAGGCTCCATGTTCAACTGCTCGGAGTTGTAGGTAAACTCCAGGCTGCAGCCGAGATCCTCCGAAAAGTCCATGTCTGAAATAGATTGAAATAGATTGAAATAGTGTCCAAGATTTGTCCAAGAGACCAATTTCCCGGGCTAAATTTCTCAGCGTTTTGTCGAGTGGGGAGAGTTACAAGAGTTACACTGGAAGGTCACATTTTGTGACTAGCTTCTCTCGGCCGTTCATTGAATTGAGGCTCGTCATGGCCATTTAATGAACTAACTTGTTGAGCCAAGCCTTTTTGCATTCTTACAAAGAAGCAACACCCTGTGACAAGGAGTATCTTCAAGTTTCACAGCTACCGCATCAAACAGAACACAGCACAAGCCACATGAGCCGGATCATTTGGTTTCTCCTGGTTGGTTAGGTCAAACCATTCACGATCATAGGGCGCGCAGGAGAAAATGGCCACCTGCTCTCAAAAGCAGTGCAAAACATAGTGTGAATAAACATGATCTGCGCTGGTTGATTCATGTTGATTCTCTCTTAGTTTGTTCCTTTATCATCCTTTATCATCCTTTATCATCTTTATCTTGCCACTTTTCTGATTTCCTAATATTTCTCCTATCTCGCTTCACTCGAAGGGCCCTAGTGGCACGTTATGTGCTCTGCTCTCCCAACCCCGAGCCTTGAACTTCTTCCCTGACGCCTCGCGACTCTCGCGCAGTTCAAACAGCCATGAGACGAAGTCCTGCCAAAATCACCAAAGTCACCATGGCCATCACTGAAGTTTTGGCAGGACCTATTGCAAACATTATTTCTTGGAAACTTTATTTCTCATGATTTCTCCTGTTTTTTCTCATTATTTTTGTTCTTTTTTTCTCATTTCATGTCATTTCTGTCTGCAATTTCACCGAAAACCAACACCACAAAAAGGAAAAACGTGAGACTGAGAATACTGCGATGCATCTGACCAGGACTACAAGACAAGAATGTCCAGGGACATAAACAGAGTCCAAATGTTACCCGAACTGTACAAAGTAAAACAAAGACAGAGCAAATCAAATCTCTCCCATTTCTTTGGCTCCTCATATTTCACATTTTCGCCCCACTTGTTGAGCAAAGCGTCCTCGGAGCACAACAAATATGAGCTGATTTTTCTGCAGGGACAAGCTGTTGAGTCTGTTGAGTTTTCAAGGTTTGCAGGACAAGGGCTCTGCCATCCACCTGCGAAACCTGTAAAAACCGAATGGAATCCCCGAATAGTCTGTGATATCATGTGATATCTGTGCATAGTTTGTGAGTCTGTGAATCTCCGTGAGTGTGTACAGAAGTTGTGCACAAGTCTCCATGTCATCCTTTTGCCACTCGGGCAGGGCGGATCCAAGGAAACCTCGTGAACAGATGTGAAAAGTGTGAAGAGGTTCGGAGCAAATTGTGCCCAATTTTCCCAAGTCCGTGGAAGCAGTTTGCCAATGCAAAATCAACTGCAAGAACAAATATGGCTAAATTATGGCTAACCATGTATCATATACTTGCAAATGACTCCCACAACGACTTAAACACTCTGTAAATCCCAAGACACTTGAAAGTTCTTGCTTGGGGACCACACCACTGCCTCCAAACACAAACTCTTGGTTCAAGACTTGAGACAGTTCATGACAGTTCACTATCACACATGATTCTCACATGATGTGTCTGCAGAAATCATAAACTGAACAACACGTGGGAGGAAGATTGGACAGGAACGAAGATCTGTCAGGAGAAATAAAAAACAGGAGGGAGGGAAGACATGGGAAGACATGGGAAGACATGGGAAGACATGGGAAGACGGTTTAAACATGTTTAAAGTTTAGACTGACATGTTACCTATTTGCAGGCTTAGACAACATTAGACAACATCCTAACATAAAATGACAACAAAATCAATACTGAATTTCTGAATAGCACATGACTTGAGATACTTGAGCACATTTGTAGACTTGAAAAGAACATTGACTCAGTGAACTCGATCTGAAGTGGTGGATGTAACATGATGTAACATGATGTAACATGATGTAACAACGTTGTGGTGGATGTGGCCATATGTGACGGTTGTGACGTGCCTTGAACATCGATGTATTGGCAGCCGGTAAGGACTTGCGAGGCCATGGCTCACCGAAACCTTCAATCGAAGGGGGTGTGCTGCACGACACGAGATCACACAACGATACACAACGGATGGCAAAATCAATAGCCTTGAGCACCACATAGCACCACGTTACCACAGGTATTACCACATTTGCAGATTTAACGAGAGATTTAACGCCATTTCACCCCCAAGTTTCGTTTACAGTTTACAGCAGATTTCTGTGGTTCCTGTAGCGTGTACTGCCATCGATACAAATTCCATGTGCAGCGCTCGAAGCTCATCTTTTATGCCGCAAGACATCGACGCACCCGTGCCAGACAAATACAAGCAAAACAAGTGCATCATTGTTGCGCGCACCTCAGTGCAACTCTGTGGATTCTTTCATCTGTCATATTCTGTCATCATATTGCATCTGTGATAGCATCATATTGCATCATATTGCATCATATTGCATCACACATCTGTATAAATCTGTATCATCCGGATCTGCACATATTTGCATTGATACCTTGTGGTTCCTCGGTCGTACATCTCCTTTCATTTGGTGATTTTCTTTGGATATTTTTTGAGTTTTCGAGTTTTCAGTCCACGAATCTGTAGAAACCCAGCAGCTGCGCACATGGAGGCTGAGGCAGCCGCTTTTCTGCATGGGCCCCGACCTGGTGGCGGCTTTGGTCTTCAATTTCTGGCCATCTCTAAGTCACCTTTACGTCCTCCAGTCATCTTTAGACAGACTCTTACACCAGTCCCGATTTTCTCAAACAATCTTTCATCATCTTTCCACATCTCTCTCCGTCCAAGTTCCACAACCAAACCCGGGGCGCGCCCTCGATGGTGGCACGTGGTCTGATTGATGCTCTTGAGCGACCTGCAACTGGTAGACGAGCTATGCCAGCTACGCCCAATGTTTCGACGTTTTGTCAGTCGCAGTTTGCGTGTAGAAAGGAGGATGGCAGCATGGGTAAGCCGGTCTGGTGGCATTGAACAAAGTTTGCAGCCGCACCTTGTCTCCCTCAGGTTCCTGCAGAATAAACACATTTTTGTTCGGTGTTCGTTTCATTGTCAAGAAACATTTATTTGAAGTTTCTTCTCTTCATTGTTATTTCAAGTTTCTCCTCTTAATGACAGTGCTTTCTCATGATTCTCGACGCACGTGGTGTTGCTGTTTTGGCTGCATCCCACCTGGTTTTCTTTCTCATTATCTACAACAAGCCTCGGTGATGCACTTTTTGAAGCATCTCGGACTGTGAAAAATCAAGGCGGCGGATGGCGGCAGTGTGACACCCCAAAAACACCTCTCCCAGTGATGGGGTCCCCGGGGTCCCCTGCCGTGGAACTGGAACGTCACCTCCGCCGACCCGGAAAAATGCAGAGGAACTCCCGTGCTCCAAAACGGTCCAAAGGTGTTGACCAACCTACCGTGGCCTACGCAGCATCCCCTTTTTAGATCTTTTTAGATCTTCTCTTTATGTTCATGCTCTTGAACTCTTGGATGAGATGAGTCAGAACAGTCAGAACAGTCAGAACAGTTCAAATACATTCAAAGATTCAAAGATTCTGTTCAAATCAACATTTCAACGAGGTGAGATCCAGATCGAGGTGCAGCCAGACCCAGAGTGCTCAAATATGCTCAAATGGTGAAGGGTTCCAGCTAGGATGCAAAAATAGGCAGTGTCAAGCTGAGTCAAGCTGAGTCAAGCTCACCAATTCATACCATTTTGTGAAGTTCTCCCAGTGATCCCGCGAACCTATTCGCCAATCAACCTCCTGCACTGTGGGAAAGCTCAATCTGGACGAATCTTGGCTTGGGGTTATGGGATCTTCGTGCTAGCTTTTCACACCCCGCCAGAAAACATACTGTGCATACTGTCTTAATCCTTACACAATTGTCAATGCTCGAATCACTTGGTGGGAATTGTCAGTCAAAAGCCTTGGTGCCCTACTTGCAGAAAGTGACCCATCTTCAAGACGATCGAAGACATGTCTACTAGTCTACCCCCCACTCTTTGCTCCTTGTAGTTCGCATGCATGAGCCTGCCATGAAAAAATACATGGCGCGCTTGTACTCTTGTTTCTCAAAATCTAATAATGATGACCAGAGAAGCGCGATGAGAGAGCGATGGATGAGAGAGAGAGAGAGAGAGCGCAATAATCAGTGCGCAAAAGGCTCTGTTGAATCAGTTGAATCTTATGCACATTTTGTATCATTTTGTAAGGTGGTGACTTTCAGAGGGAAGAAAAACAAGTTTCTTCTGCCGACTGGGAAACCAGGTAAGACATGTTAAGACATGTTAAGACATGTTAAGACATGTTAAGACATGTTACATGTTTCAAGACATGGCAGCACCGCTCTTTTCTTGAAGGTTCCGGCAGGGGTTCGAACTGTGCGTTTCGAAAGGCCTGTGCCCGGCAGCTCCGGCTTTCGGCTTTCAGCGCACTGCGCGGCATCCCGTGGCCGTGTCCGTCGTGTCCGCCGTGTCCGTCGTGTCCGCCGTGTCGTATCGTATCGTGCCTCCATATCGATAAAGAACACGTCCTTCTTCTCGCCTGCAAAGGCCAATCTGATGGTTTCATGGAGGTTAGTGGAAATCAAGTGGAAATCAAGTGGAAATCAAGTGGAAATCAAGTGGAAATCAAGTGGAAATGATGGTTAAGTCAACTACGTCAGTTAAGTCATGGCCAATTTTGGCAGTGCCATGAAATGTCATGAAGTCACAAGGCCTTCTTTGTCTTTTCGATTCCACCGTTGGCTCTTCACATAATCCGGATGGGTCTGCCTCCAAAGCGTGTTTTAGGCGCTGCATTAACTGCAACAAAGGTTGCACCATCAATCGACAGAAAGAATTCCAAAAGAATGCTACATAATATGGTGAATGCATGCAAATATATCAACATATATATCAAAATATATGTAAATATATCCGAATGCCATGGAAATGGCATGGAAGTGCCATGAATGTCACTCAGCTTTGCCTTGAGTATTTGGGAGCCTTTGCTGGCTGGGGCTGCACTGGAGCTGGTTGAGGAACCGACACCTTTCGATGAATTTGGATCGTCAGCCATGTACTGGTTCTGGCAAAGTCAAGTTCGAACACATCTGAACTGTATGTAATCGGCTGTAGCAGCTTGAAACCAGTCATATCCAGAATGGACTGCGCGGATGGCGCAAGGCTACCAGTGCACTAGTTTCACCATGTTTCACCCACCTCCTGCGGAATGGTCGGAGTCGCAGTGCTAACAGAAAGGCTCAGCGACTTCGGCTTTTCGCTTTCCTGACGGAATTGCTCAGAATTGCTCATGGAAGTGAAACCAATAGCGGCACTACCTCGTTCAAATGTGCAGAATACACAAAGGGCACGGGAAATCCAGGAGTAAGTCCGAAAATCATAGGGAATGGGAAAGAACTTTCTACTTTTAGTCCGAAACAAAGGTCGAAACCAACAGATGTTTTCACTGGATATCCGATACCATGCCTGGCAATTTTGCGGCTTTCACGGAATTTCTCCAATATTTGTAAAGCCATTGGAATCAAAGCAAAAAATTCCTGGAAGGAAGCCAGAACAGAACCCAGAAGCTTAAACACATGTTGCTCTTTTTCATATTTTCTCATCTTTCCTCATTTTCTCTTAAAGAAGAGTGGTGCAAGCTATTGGAGAGATCTATCATCGAACTCAAAATGCCTCTTTCCAACGTTTCAGCACACACTGGCACGCTGAGCAGCTCGCCATGCGGCGAGTGGTGCTGCTGGTTTCTTGGCGAGGCGGAGCAAACTGGGTGCTCTCCTGGCCGCTTCGTCTGACGGATGTAGTCAAGCAGAGTCAAGCAGAGTCAAGCAGAGTCCACCAATTGAATCCAATTGAGACAATTTCTGAAGCAATTTTCGCTCTATCTGACCACCTTGAAAGGATTTTTCATCTTTCGCTGCACATAAACGTCACAAACACACGTGGTCGTGTAGAATTCCATAGATCTTCTGTGATACGGCATGTTTCCAAGCAGTTGAGAAAGTTCCTGGACATGGCTTGCAATATGATCACATTCTTTTTAGTTTTTTTTAGCAAACCGTTGTCAAACTTTTACCTCAAAATGGCTCAAATAAATTTTGTTCCAAACTTTTGCCAGGCCTTGGAGATGAGAGAAACAGATTCCTTTTGTTTCGTCTCATCGCTCTTACCAAACGCTTCGTCCAAATTATACACCTTGCGCAGCAATTTGGCCATTGCACATATCTGCACATCATGTCACACACTTGAGATCCTTTTCATGTAAACAACATTAAACAACTGTATCAGTGTGCCATGCCGGAACTGCCATACGCCAAAATCAGTTACCCTCCGCGGCGCACCAGCTTTGTCACAGGCATATCTATTGAAAGTTCCAGCGTCACTCTCATCGTTGGTTCCTTGCCTGGCAGTATCTGGCAGTTAGGCGGAGTTCAGCTTTATCTGGGGGGCTTTGGAATGTGGCGATTGCTTGATACACTTTGAATGATCTGACATCCTGATAGCCTCTGACATGCCAAATTTCAAATCCTTTCCAAATGTCCAAATTTCGGAGCAGTGTGAGCCATGCCTTCCTTCATGAAGTGAACCCCCTTCACATTGTAAGCCAGACTTACAGGCCTTAGCTTGTCCAAGCATTGAAACATCCAGCTTCGTCGTTGACACGTCTTGGCCAGTATACTTTCAATTTGCCTCCACAAAATAATCATGGTTCTCCTACCTTGTTTCTGTGTTTCCAACAGTATTTGCCGTGTACAACTCTAGCGCTACACAAATCCATTGAAGTCACCCCAACCTGCCAGTGAACTGTCACTTTCGCATGATTCGCATGGAACTATCTGCACAAACCTCTCCAAAAAGTCACTCCAACTTCTTCGCCCATTGTAAATGCAGCAGAAACACTTACAAATTATATTTGTATCGATACCAAACTCCCAAAACAGAATGTGAACGCAAGCCACCCTGATGGTAAAATACTTTTTGTCTTCCAGAGATAAACCATAAATGCATGTTGTGTGAAGATCATCAAGGAATGTCCAAATGTGTCTAAAACCGTTGTTGACATGTGCTGAGATTCTAACCCGTGTGTTCCGTTTCACATCTACAACCATCTACTATATCATCACTCTGCCCTGCACGAAGCGATGTCCGAATGAACTTAGAATCGACTGAACCAACACAGGTGCCCAAAATCTAGTTTGCAAATGCAAACTACAAAGCAACCATCTAGAGCGACTTGCTCTGTAAACACAAGCCAAACGAAACAAAACTAAGTACGAAACCACGCGATTAGCTTTTATATCTTTTATGTCCAATGGCTACTTCTCCCATAAACGCAGCTTGCGACTTTTTCTGCAAGTTTCCCCAAATTAAACCGAGGATTTCTGATCAGCTAGCGCGACTTGATTGCGTGTATCGCTTTGCACCTAGAAACTGGCCTGTTGGTTGAAGTTCCTGCCGAAGATATCTTCAAAATTCTCTAAATGCCAAACAATGTACGAGACTTCTAATGAGGCCCAGCAACACTACGAGTTTCACCCAGGGGAGCGAAAGGATAGGTTTTTTCGGCGGGGAGCTGAGGCCTTCCCGTTATGACGTTCCAAAATGGTTTATGCAAAAATATACGAATCATATGAATATATGACAATGATTGACAATGTATGTAGAACAAGCCACATTGCGTAGGAAGCTGCGAACTTCACTGGTAGCATGGACATAACTATCGTAACTCATATTCAAGAATCTGAAGCGAACACATTCCGTCTGTGTATGTGTCATGCGAATGTGTGTGTGTGTGTGCTGAGAGTCCACACTGTACCTTGCCTTCCGCCATGTTGGCGAATTAGCCTGAAGAATCACGTCGCTGCGATTTGACTCCCAGGATGACTCTGAACGACTCTGAATCACTCGCCGCTCAAGTCCTCCCAGCCTTTTTGCAGAACATTTTCAGACAAAGCCATGTGGGGGGTTCCTAAAATGGGGATACCCCCAGTTCTCATCCATCTTTTTATAGAATTTTCCAGTATGAACCATGGGTTACCCCATTTACGGAAACCTCCATATAATTTACCACGTAATCTTCATCACTCGCAGGATTATCGGGGGCATCCACCGAATCTCAAAGCGCTTTGCGAGCTTCTCCCGTGCCTTTTTGCAGGCTTGGGCGCACCCGGATGAAACAAGCTGATGAGAGCGGCGCCAATGGATGTCAGGACATGCAGGACATGCAGGAAGAGTCAACCATGCGACTTCTGAACCCATCGTTCCACATGTTGAAAAGGCCAAAATGTGTTGCTTCCGGCTGCAAGCCAAGTTTGATGGGTCCATGTTCCAGTTCCTCCTGCAATCCCACAAGATCCAAGAGATTTAGCAAAACACATATCAGAAATCCATTCATCTTGCCCCACAAACTCCACACCACAAAAATCGAATGCCAAGTTGAAATCCATCATTTCTCCAGCGCTTCTATTGTCCAGCTATGTACCGGAGCATCTTTGGAGTGAAACCAAGACAACATGACCAAACTGCAACGATGCCAACTCATGGAAATCATGCCGGGCCATGCTTTGTGGCAATGGTACTGGAAAAAAACTCAACTTGAATCATGAAATGCTGTGGCCATGCTCACTCACGGGCTGAAACTTCACCTTGCGTTTCTGTGCTTTTAGCGTCCAGGCATGGTCTTTTGAAAGACTATCCAAAATAGTGACACCAAAGCTTCACACCAAACCCTTTTAAATATTGTTTGCTGTCGTTGTCTTGCATCAAGTGACTACATAGTGGGAGACTGGGGCAATCAAGGATGCGGCAGCGAACGTATGATCGCAACCGCGGAAAGTCTTGACACATGTTACAACATGACCTTGGTTCAGCAGGTTCCTGTATCTTACAAAAATGATTTGGAACTGCCCGGTAATTCCGTCATTTGCTCTGTTTGCTCTGTTTGCTGGGTCACCCATGGCCAGTTTTCGATGAATCTGCTTCCAACAACCATCGTCCCCACATCCCGCTTTCAAGAGCGGTGAATGGTCAGTACAACATAGTGGTGATGGTGAAAGCAGCATGCATCAACAGTAACCCTGCAAGATGTTAATTCTTGTGGGTTTTGCACACATGAAAACAATCCCCGAACTGATGCTAATCGGACTATTCCTGGAACAAGAAGAAACAGTAACCAATTCCCAGTCAAACATAGTGAAACTATGTTTCAACATTTAGATTCTGTAGACATTTTCTAGAAGTCTGTAGACACCTGCAGACAAACCCCATTGCGTAGGAAGCTGCGACATCAGTGGAAGAAACAACGCAACATGAGGACAGCTACTTCCAAGCCTTGAAACTATGTGAATGACTGTGTGATTTACATACCTCAAAACTCAAAACGACCAGCCGTGGGTTTTCCAAGACACCTTTAGAATCACATTACCAAAGGTCTGCAGGGCACCGGCTCTGAGGCTCCAGACCGATGCTTCAGCAAGTCACGGCGGGCAGTGCTAATGCAACCTGGCCGAAACAGATTTGAACATGTCCTGATGGATTTTAATGGGCAATTTGGACATGTTCTTTTGGCCAAATCAGCTCTCGCTCAAATACAGTAGCTGCAGCTACCACAACTTTGATCTGGAAATGAATGACTTCAACTCACTACTTGCTCTGATCCAACAGTGGTCCCATAGTAGCATGACTAGAATCTAGGCAACCTAAAATTGTCAAACAATCAAAAGGTTCAGGAAACACAGATGCTAGATGTAAACTCTGCTGATTTGGGCTTCTAGGGGTTCCAAGCGAAGACATCTTGGACTGAACGAATTGCCACAATTATAACATCGGTCCTTAGAAACCAAGTAGCGAATAGTTCTGACTCTCTGTTTCCTTCACTCCGCCCTCCAATGGAGGGCGAATATTCCTAACATGCCTGGCATGCAGTCTTTTGTCACAACTCTGGACTTTCCCCGGCAAAAAAACAAAAGGGATCAATGGATGTGTTCACATCGCGCAAATCTGCTATATCTTGGAATATTTCTTTGTTTTTAACCTGTGGTTTTGTTTGGCGCTCAGCTGCGTTCGGTCTGTTCCGTGAAAGATCGTGGTGTTCAAAGACATTGTTGGACCCAATCGCATGCTTTTGGATCTTAGATGCGAATAATGAAACATGAGGATATTAATGATATTATATCTTCAGAGTTGCTAGGATAGTGTCTCACATTAGTCTTGAGCCACTGGCCTCGGCCACCAATCTTGAATATGTGCAGCGAAACCATTGAAGTAAAGAATCAAAATCTTCGAGAAGACAAGCCGACCTTGAAGTCTGCGTGTGTCGAAACCTTCCGCTACTGGTTTGGCCCATGTTTTTTCATCGGTTTCGTGTGAACATGAAATCAATTGCCAGGTTGAAATCCATCGTTTCTCCACCGCGTCGACGGTCGAACTACCCGCGCAGCTTTGGCACTGGGAGTGAAACGAAAAGGGCATGACCAAGCTGCTTAAAAATGCTTAAAGTCTTAAAACTTAAATATACTGCCAACTCATGTGAACCATGCCGCATGGCTCTGTTGCATGGCAACAAATGTCAACTACTGTGAAGAGTCAGGGTGGCTTGATGCGATTTGTCACTCAGGGCTGCTCAGGGTACTTAGGGCTGCAACTGCAACTTCATCTTGCGCGTCTGTGGTTCTTCGCACGGTCTGGGCCTTGGTGGCTTGGTATCACCTTCAGCCATTCAATATATATATATATGTGTATATATATATGTATATGTATATGTATATGGATATGTATATGTATATGTATATTTATACCAGTAGTACCGCACAAGGCGGTGGCGGAAGTTTCAAAAATAGGAAACCTATAGGAGAGGTTGGTTGTTGTGAATCAGGGATGGCAGAGCGAAGCCACTGATGGACTGAAAGGTGC
>Ga0126342_10010568_pt1 | contig 16517 bp, 16 predicted proteins | sample Cyp1metagenome_FD_92528 | JGI IMG/M metagenome (GOLD analysis project Ga0126342, IMG submission 92528) | Coral microbial communities from Lord Howe Island, Old Settlement Bay, Australia - Cyphastrea 1 metagenome | ecosystem: Host-associated > Invertebrates > Cnidaria > Coral ... | reverse complement strand
TGTTATCCTGGCAGATCGACCAGTGATCGATCATGCACCCCAAACTACCCACGTCTTTCGGGGTCAAAACAGAGAGGTCCGCTGCATTGGGGTGGAGCACATGTGTTCACATGTGCGTTGCATCAATGAACTTGATTGAAATACATATACATATTCGCTGTACCGCTATACCTTTGTTGAGAAGACTATACGCATCAGTTGCTTGCAGTACGGCTTGCTCACTGAAAACTTTGAGGCTCATGCCAAGGAGATGCCTACCAAAAGAAGGTGAGGCCCATGCAGCTTGCAGGCAGCTGATGAGAAGATGTGACATCGTCAAAATATTTCACAGTCGACATGCCTGTTATTGCATGTCATCTGTACTTCTTCCTGAGTTCTCGTCTTCCAACAACTTTTTGTGGAAGAAATCAAGGTTGGTTCAGTGCATGGAGGAAGGTGAGCAGTATTCGTTTCTGCAGCAGAAAATCTAAGATGAGTTGAACATACCTGTGGAGCATACCCAAGGTTCCTCCAACACCCCAGCTGAAAGGAATCCTTTCATAAAGCCGCTTCACGTGGCAAATGGTATACTCCAGGGATCTGTTTGATTTTTCTTTGAGAAAAGGCACTCTTTTTGCAGATCGTGGCTGGCATGAAAGAGCTTGTTCACCTTGTGTGGGAAGCAAAGCCAGCTTCTCAGTAGAATGGAGGGGAAGGGACCGCCATTGCCACAGATGGGCAGGAGTTGGGCACAGAACAATTGACAGATTTCAGTTGTTGTACTTTTTGAAATTTCCGAAATCAAATACAGTAGAATGAATTGCAAGACTAGATGTCTATACAAGGAAAAAACTGAGTTTGCACGTTGGAATTCAGGTCCATCGAGCGCTCCACAGCTGCGCTGTGTGCTGCCTTCGAAGGCCTCAATGAGGACAGAATTGGCTGATTTGTGGTGCCTGTGTGGAGCACGTCCTCAGTAGATCCCTTTTGGATCCCCCAGCTGTGTGGAACACGTCTTGGTCAGTGCAGCTCTAGAGACCGACTTATCCTGCAATGAAAGAGGCATCGCTGCTAAGGAGGATGGCAGAGAGATTGCTTCGAACATCACTTCGTTTTGCTCGCAACAAGAAGACCATGAAAAGGCATCGCCCGGCATCGCAGATCATCGCAGTATATTTTGTTCCACAATCCATTACTTCGCGTCATACTTCATCCCAACCTTGGACGGTTTGGCCTTGATAAGTTTGTTGAGTTTTTCTCAAGGCCCAAAAGGGAAGAGATAAATTAAGTCACACGGTGGGCCGCAGTAGTTTGTGATGTTTTCACAGATAGAGTTGACAGCAACGACAGATGCTGACTGTTTAATTCGCGTTTTTGAATTGACAGTCTTTGATAGTCGCCATGCGGCCACACCATCTCCGTCTCTCTCAGGCAGTGGAGGAGCTTCTGCGCCTGACCGTTGCGTTTCTTCTCAACTCTTTCGCCGCGGCTTCAAACAATGAAGTGAGGTGAAAGTGCGACAGTATGGGAAAGTCATGGAAAGTCACTTTGTCTTGTCACGATCAACACATTGAAGATAAGCAAGATAAGCATGTTGAAGACACCTTTGTTTTGCATGATACTGTAGATGATTGGGACTGACAAGTACTGCGGTATATACATGTATATACACACTGAGTTATTGGGCCTAGCTACCCTGAGACTGATGGTCTTTTTTCTCAAGACGATGATACGCGTCCGACAGCTGGCAGGCTTTGCAGATTCTGTGCTCTTTTCAACCACTCTTGCAGCTCAGACCAAAGTCAGGAAAGGAGGTGGAAAAACCATGAGGAATCAATAGGGCAACTGTACGAATCATGAGGAATCTCGGTCAGTTAAATGATCTTCCATCCAAGGTGATCCCTCAGCAACGCCTGAGACACACGGTGGAATTGTGGGCATGCGATTGTTGAGGCCAGCCACTCCCCAAAATATCCCTTGAATGTTTGCACTGGTGCAACAATGCTCAACAATGTTCAACAATGTTCAAAAACATGCAACCGTCAAGCCATGTCGTCAAGCTATGTCACATTATGTCACTGTTGTATACTGTTGTAGTCTCTGCGAATGAGCCGCACGACTTGCAATGACTTGAGGTCTGTGGCTCCAGGCGAGGAGATTACCTTTTCCTACGTACCTTTGAAGGAGGCCCAATGTGTCGGAGCTGGAGCCAAATTGAGCCAAATTGAGCCAAATTGAGCCAAATTTAGCACTAGCCTCACAAAGACATGGATTTGTGATGATTTGTGATGATTTGTGATGTGCACTTTGCAACGTGCACTTTTGAAACGTGCACTTTGCACTTCATTTTGAGAGTCTCAACTTGTCTCTGTTCGAAGAGGATCCTGCTGCGTGGCCTGTAGAGAGACGGCAGGCATGGGCAAACTGCAAACCCACCGGGAATGTTCCCGCCATCATACCGCAGAAGGTTAGTTCCTGTAAAGCATTGTCTGAAGCTGGAATATTTGACTTCTGAAGAAGACAGTGTTTATGACCTCTGCTTCATGCAGCGAGAACTAGGAACATGAGGAATATTCACTTTTTGATTCTGCCAGGAGTTTCTCTCCAAGAGCTTTGGCTTCCGATGCAACTGTCATCGTTGCATTGAGGAAGCAGTGCCTGAAGTGCCGCGCTCCATCAACGGCTGCTTAAACTGCAGAAAAGCAACTACTTTCAGGATCCATCTTGGATGAAGCTTGCGAATTAAGTCTCATATCAGACTCATATCATTCAAAATGCCTTTTGACATGTTTGAACTTTCCTAACCTGAGTGATGAACTGGCTTGCCACCTCTTGAGGTGGCTGGCAGCCAAACATGATGATGCGTTGGGAGAGCGCTGAGAGGATGGCCGATCCGTGAGTTTTGGTTGGGAGTGAGTCGACTCTACCAATTGCAGTATATAGATGCATATAGATGCATATAGCAGCTCAGCATCCCGGAAATTCCGAACTACCAGTTTTGCAATTGCACAGCTGTGGCATGGTTTGGCTATGACAAGGAGCTTGTTACTCTTGGTGTCCATAGACATCTCCGAGGCAAGGCCTTTATGGCAGCTTTGACAACGGTTGCTTTGAGAGGAAGACATTTCAGAACGCAGACTTGGCAGTTACCTTATCTAACTACTGCCGCCTGTCACTTGTCCTCCATCCTGCCTTGCTCCACATCGAACTGGATCGAACTGGTATTATTTGTTTCTCTATAAATTTTTCTTCTCCTTTCTTATCTGTTTTGTTCTTGACATTGATCTTTGGCGCAGAGTTTCACGCAGCTTTCCTGTTAGGTTTTGCCCTTGCGCCCCGACCAGCTCCAGTGCGACCTGGCAGCTCAGCATTTGTGCTTGCGTGCAGGTGACAATGAGGCCCACAGAAAACTGGGAACTCAGAGAAGACTCTGAGAAGACAGTCCTGCGCTGTCCTGCCTGCACTACGTTTTTGCCCGCAAACTCGCTAGATAGTTCGGGGTGTTCGGGGCATGTTCCGTCTTGTTCGTGACACTCATTGCTGTCCATCCATCCTGCCCAGTGCGCTTACCCAGGGTCCCAGACAGTGCCTTCAGATTTCCAGGCGCTGCTTACTCTTCCATGTCCCTGTGTTGAAGCTGCGACTGCAAGACTGGCACGCCGCCGGCTGCTGCTGACACTGAAGGCTGGGTAGCGTGTGCATGAATTGACACATGTTGGGAATAATTCTGCAATCGGGTCCGCAGATGTGAACATTTTGACTGAAAGTGAAGCAAGCTGGCTGATAGCACTCATCAGAACACTTCAGTTTTCCTCTTGTGCAGGAAAGTGAGGACGCAAGTTCAGGATATGCTTCCAGCCACAAAATGGATAGCTGCAGCTCCTGCTATGTCCTGCTGCAGTGTTCACAACTTCACAACCACAAAGTGTTGAAATTATGCCCAGTAGGGGCTCAGTAGGGTCCCGCCTCTCGTCAAAAGCTTCTGATCTCAACTTTACCTAAGGCCAAAGAAGAAGCCGCGCATAGTCTCGTAGGATTTCGTTTGAGAGCCTTGGACAATTCAAATGTCGCAGCTGAGTTTTTCTTGTGCGACGTATTGCATGAGTTTTTTCCAGTCCACCAACGTCCATTGAGTTATTTTCTCCAAGGATGCTACCTGGACATCCTCCAGAGCTACGTCCCCTCTTGTCGGCGGTTACCCTGGACTGTTTGTGCAGTTTGAATGTTTCATTAGTTCATTGATGTTCATTGATCTTCTGTTTCTTTCACATGTTTCTGAAAGATATATAGATATCAGATTTAACTTATTTTGATTTTCGTCAAATAGGACCCATGAACTGCAGCCAGGCGCGGGCATCGCAGACGACCGGAGAAAGAGATCCGTATCCATGTTGCGCAGATGCGGAAGGGAAACTCAAATGCCTCGCAAAAAAAGTTGAAACTATCCATTTCATCCATACTTTTTCGTGCTTTCAGGATCTTTTTCAGGATGTTTCTCAGGATCTTTCAAGCATTTGGATCCCCTTTCATCGGCGCAAGCTAGCTAGCAGAGACTAGGTCCTGCTTGCTTCAGCAGGAGATTCATCACGGAGCCGCAGGAAAAAAGAAGAGATCAGCATTTGTTGGTATTATCACATATTATCACTATTATGTTTGATTTTTTGGTTACGCACGGTTTTTTATTTTTCATATTTAATACGTCTATTTAACATATTCTCATGTCATTTTTTTGAAACAGTCTCATTTGTATATCATTTTGAATATTATCAGTGAGAATTTATCACTGTTATTGTTGTTTATATTATATTTTTTTCTTATTTTTATTGCATCATTGCTGTTGTCATTATTGTTGTTACCATTCGTGTATGTGTGTATATATATATGCTGACCCATTTGGAACACCGCAGCCTTTGTCATCAAGGGAACTTTGCCTGTTCACTCTGTTGGTAGATCAGGCAGGGAAACTATGTGGGTTCTTCAGATAATTTTCTTGCAGCGTGTAGCGACTTGGCAGCCTTGCTGTTCTTGTTTTTACTTGTTACATCTGAGTTCATCTGACTTCATCTGAGTATATCTGAGTTCTTGTTTTCTCATCTTGGATTTTTCCCAAAAGCATCTCGGATGCTTGGGTTCTTGTTTAGTTGCCTTTGCCGCGAGGGGAGCGGTACGGAAGCGACGACACGGTGGACGGAGGGGAAGCCGTGGGAAATAGCTTGGGGAGAGCTGCGTTGGGAAGGAGCGAGATGGAAGCGACGACAGGGTGGACGGAGGGGGAACCATGGGAAATAGCTTAGGGAGAGCTGCGTTGGGAAGGAGCGAGATGGAAGCGACGACAGGGCGGACGGAGGGGAAAGCGTGGGAAATAGCTTGGGGAGAGCCCCGTTGGGAAGGAGCGAGGTGGAAGCGACGACAGGGTGGACGGAGGGGAAGTCGTGGGAATAGTTTGGGGAGAGCTCCGTTGGGAAGGAGCGAGATGGAAGCGACGACAGGGGAGCGAGGGGAAAGGAAGGGAAATAGCTTAGGGAGAGCAGCGTTGGGAAGGAGCGAGATGGAAGCGACGACAGGGTGGACGGAGGGGAAAGCGTGGGAAATAGCTTGGGGAGAGCTCCGTTGGGAAAGAGCAAGACGGAAGCGACGACAGGGTGGGAACGATACGGAAGCGACGACAAGGTGGACGGAGGGGAAAAAGGCTTGGGGAGAGCTCGGAGAGCTCCGTTGCGAAGGAGCGAGATGGAAGCAACGACAGGGTGGAGGGAGGGGAAAGGGTGGGAAATAGCTTGGGGAGAGCTCCGTTGGGAAGCAGCGGCAGGGTGGACGGAGGGGAAACCGTGGGAAATAGCTTAGGGAGAGCGCCGTTGGGAAGGAGCAAGATGGCAGCGATGACAGGGTGGACAGAGGGGAAGCCGTGGGAAATAGCTTGAGTAGAGCTCCGTTGGAAAGGAGCGAGATGGAAGCGACGACAGGGTGGACAGAGGGGAAGCCGTGGGAAATAGCTTGGGGAGAGCTCCGTTGCGAAGGAGCGAGATGGAAGTGACAACAGGGTTGACGGAGGGAAAAGCGTGGGAAATAGCTTGGGGAGAGCTCCGTTGGGAAGGAGCGAGATGGAAGCGACGACAGGGTGGACGGAGCGGAAGCCGTGGGAAATAGCTTGGCGTGTAAAGCTTCTGTGTGTAGAGCTCCTCTGTGCGTAAACGTTTTTTGTGTGTAAAAACTTTGTGTGCAAAAACTCCTCTGTGTAAAGACGTATCTGTGCAAACACGTCTGTGCGTAAAAGCTCCTCTGTGTAAGACTTCTCGGTGTAAAAAGCTTCTGTGTGTAAAAGTTTCTGTGTGTAAAAGCTTTCCTGTGTAAAAGTTTCCTTGTGCAAAAGCCTCTGTGTGTAAAACCTTCTCTGTGTAAAGGCTCTTTTGTGTAAAAGCTTCTGTGTGTAAAAGCTGCTCTGTGAAAAGTTTCAGTGCGCCGTAAACGCTTCTGTGTGTAAAAGCTTCTTTGTGTAAACGCGTCTGTGTGTAAAAGTTTCTGTGTGTAAATCTCCTTTGCGTAAGAAGGACTTCTCTGTGTAAAAGCTCCTCTGTGTATAGACTTCTCTGTGTAAAAGCTACTCTGCGTAAAAGCTTCTGTGTGTGGAGGCCTCTGTGTGTAAACGCATCTGTGTGTGGACACTCCTGTGTAAACGCGTCTGTGTGTAAAAGCTTCTGTGCGCAAAAGTTTCTGTATAAACGCTTTTTTGTGTAAAAACTCCTGTGTGTAAGAGCTTCTCTGTGTAAAGGCTTTCCCCGTGCAAAAGCTACTGTGTTTAAAAGCTTCCGTGTGTAAAGCTCTTCTGTGTGTAAGCGTTTCTGTGTGTAAAAACTGCTCTGTATGAAAGTTTCTTTGTGTAAAAGCGTCTGTGTAAAAGCTCCTCTGCGTGTACAAGCTTCTCTGTGTAAAAGCTCCTCTGTGTAAAGACTTCTCTGTGTCAAAGCCTCTGCGTGTACAAGCTTTTCCGTGAAAAGCTCCTCTGTGAAAAAGCTGCCCTGTGTAAAAAGCTTCTCTGTGTAAAAGCTTCTGTGTATGTGTGTGTGCAAGCTTCTCTGTGTCAAGACTACTCTGTATAAAAACTTCTTTGTGTAAAAGCTTCTGCGTGTAAAACCTTTCCTGAGTACAAAGGCTTCTCTGTGTAAAAGATTCTGTGTGTAAAGCCCTCCCTCTATACAAGCTTCTCTGTGTAAAAGATCCTCCGTGTAAAGCTCCTCTGTGTAAAGCTCCTCTGTGTAAAAGCTGCTCTGTGTAAAACCCCTGCCAACAGCTCCGCATTTTCAGTGCCGCTCCCTTCCAGCAGAGCTCTTCCCAAGCTATTCCCACCTGTCCGTTCACGCTGATGCATATCCTATGCTTGGGTTACCGTTTGAGAAGTCTTTGGCACCAGTTTTTCGGGACAATCGCGTTGATGGAATTTGTCCTGAAAAATCCGTGCCAACAGCTCTGCTCCTTTAAAGTCTCGCTCCCTGCCAACGAGGCTATGCCATGCATGTCCCATGGCCCAAGGTTTGGAAACTTTGGCAGGTCTTGGGCGCACAGTTTTTCGGAACAATCGTGTTGATGAAATTTGTCCTGAAAAACCCGTGCCAACAGCAGTGCATTTTTAGTGTCGCTCCCTGCCAACGAAGCTATGCATGTCCCATCGCTCAACGTTTGCAAACCGCTTGAAAAGTCATTGCGCCAGCAGGATGGTCCCGGAACTCTGTTCAAGCTATTAAGCTATTAGAAAAAGCTATTAAGCTATTAAGCTACTAGAAAAAGCTATTAAGCTAGTAAGCTATTAGAAAAAGCTATTAAGCTATTAAGCCATTAAGCTATTAGAATAAGTGACTAATCTATTAAGCTATTAGAATAAGCGATTAAGCTATTAAGCTGTTAAGCTGTTAGAATAAGCGACTAAGCTATTAAGCTATTAGAACAAGCGATTAAGCTATTAAGCTGTTAGAATAAGCGATTAAGCTATTAAGCTATGAGAAAAAGCTATCAGGCTACATCTTGATCCAGTCCGCAGTGGATATGCGAGGAAAAATGTTTATTGTCGTGATTACGTTATTCTACGATGTCCACACTTCACCTCGCGCCCTCCCAACGGAACTCTCCCCAAGCTATGTCCCATGGTTTCCCCTCCGTCCAGCCTGTCGTCGCTTCCATCTCGCTCCCTCCCACGGAGCTCTGCCAGAAGCTTCTGCACGGGAAAGCCTTTACACCGAGAAGCTCTTACACACAGAAGCTTTTACACTCAGAAATTTTTACACAAAGAAGCCTTTACACAGAAACTTTTACACAGAAACTTTGACACACAGACGCGTTTAGACAGAGGAGTCTTGACACAAGGACGCGTTTACAAACAGAAGCATTTATGCACAGAAGCTTTTTACACCGAGAAGTCTTACACCGAGGAGCTTTTACGCACAGACGCGTTTACACAGAGAAGCCTTTACACAGAGGAGCTTTTGCACACAGAAGCCTTCTACGCACAGAACCTTTTGCACAAAGTAGCTTTTACCCAGAGAAGTCTTACACAGAGAAGCTTTTACGCACAGACGCGTTTAGACAGAGAAGTCTTTGCACAGAGGGGCCTTTACGCACAGACGCGTTTACACAGAGAAGTCTTTACACCGAGGAGCTTTTGCACACAGAATCTTGTACACACAGGCCCGTTCACACACAGAAGGTTTTACCCACAGACAACTTTACGGCGCGCAGAACTTTTACATAGACCAGCCTTTACGCAGCGAAGCTTGTACACACAGGGGAGCTTTTGCACACAGAAGCTTTTACAGAAGGTTTTTTTCTATACAGAAGCTTTTTCAGAATGTTTTTTCTATACAGAAGCTTTTACACACAGGAACTTTTACACAGAAGCTTTTGCACACAGAAACTTTTACACACAGAAGCTTTTACACACAGAAGCTTTTACAAAAAAAAGCCTTTACACAAAGGAGCTTTTACACACAGACGGGTTTGCACAGAGGAGTCTTTACACACGGAGGCGCTTACACAGGAAAGCTTTTACACACAGAAGCTTTTACACAGAGTAGTTTTTACACAGAGAAATCTTTACACAAAGAAATCTCGACACAGAGAAGCTTGCACACACAGAGGCTTTTACACAGAGAAGCCTTCTACACAGAGCAGCTTTTTCACAGAGGAACTTTTACACAGAGGAACTTTTGCGCAGAGAAGCTTGAACACTCAGAGGCTTTGGCGCAGAGAAGTCTTTTACACGGAGAAGCTTTTACACACAGAAGCATTTACACAAACAAAACCTGAACACAGAGGAGCTTTTACAGACAGAGGCTGGTACGCAAAGAAACTTTCACAAACACAAGCTTTTACAGACAGAGGGCGTTTTACACAGAAGCTTTTACACACAGAAGCTTTTACACAAAAGCCTTTACACAGAGAAGTTTTTACCCACAGGAGCTTTTACATACAGAAGCTTTTACGCAAAGAAACTTTTACACGCAGAAACTTTTACACACAGAAGCTTTTACACACAGAAGTTTTCCCACAAAAAACTTTTACACAGAGGAACTTTTACACAAAGAAACTTTGTACGCACAGACGCGTTTACACACAGTAGCTTTTACGATCTTTTACGCGTAGAAACTTTTGTACAGAGAAGTCTTTACCCATCTTTCATCATTTCTCATTTTTCATGATCATTCACCATCTGTCACCTTCAAATCTTCGTTTTCATGCTCTTTTGGTCAACTCCCTCCGTTGTTTAGTTTTCATTTCGCACGGTGTTCTGTCCATCGACGCTTCGTCCTCGCTCCCTCTGTGGCGAAGCAAACTAAACGAGAACCCAGGAATAAATAGCGACTAGAAAGATGGGATAGAGTTGATTACATTAGTAGAAATAACGACTAGAAGAATGTAGACGTAGCTGACACAGCATGCTGTGGTGAATTGTGGCCCCTCATACCATCAGTGCGCACGATGTTTCAGTAAAGATCTTACGTCGATTTCGCGCAGAGCACAGCTGCCCACACCACAAGATTGGAAAAAAAGGCGTGCTGTGCGCCGTCTTGCTTTTGGGTTCTCTGGCCCACCTTGTTTTCAGATCAACCTAAAGGGCATTGAAAAGACGCCAGGTTGGACAAGGCCTTCGCCATGTCTCAGCCTGACAGCCGAGCAAGGGCAAAGTCCATTGGTCACTACATTTTAGGCGTCTGGGATGTGGGTAGAGGGAGCAAAGCGGTCAAAGTCGGTAGACAAACCAAAAGGGAGGTCCTAAGTGAAATAAGATGAAAGGAGAGTACCCAGATGGTGACAGAGGCATACCAAGATAATCTGGCAGGTTTTTTCTTCGCATTTTAGAAAGGGGCACAGGGCAGCGAAATAGGGGCAGCACATGTGTTGCAAGATATTGGTTTCAACCATTTTTTTTAGTTGGAAAAATTCACTTCTCTACCCCAAATCCTTGAGGGCAGATCATGTCGTGTTTTATTTTCTTCCAGCTGACAACCAGTGATGTGAGGATAGCTCTGTGGCAGGAAAAACAATTGGAGAGGGCACTTTCGGAAAAGCACCTTGGCAGCACGTATGCATAACCTCTAGATATCATCCAACTCCAAGAAATCCTAGCACTGTACCATTTGCTTGTGGCTTCAGGTCAAGCTTGGCACGCACATCTTGACCAGCGAACGTGTCGCTGTTAAGGTGAGCCATGGCCCTGTGTCTTTGTCCACTTTATTGAAATTCCCTTTGGCCTTTCTCTCTTTTCAACTCAATCCTAGATAGGGCAATGGCGAACAATCTCGAAGAGTCATGTAGAGAGATGTAGAATCTTAATGAATATTATGTAAAATACAGAAGAATTCAATCTATTTCGGTTCTCCTTTCCAGGGGAATTTTGATCATGAACAGATGGATGTTATTGGATGTTGGTGGAGTACCGGGTGAAGCCGCTGTCAGATCCTCGAGAAGGAGAGGATTGTCGAAGTTGCAGATGTGGAGCGGGTTGCGCGTGAGGCTTGTCGGGAATACTGAGTAGCCACATTTTCTGAGTCTCCATTTGGACCTTTAGCTGCTTGACCTTCATAATTTGGGCATTTCCTTTCTATTGGTATTTTGTGATTGCACGTATCAATTATCAACTCAGACGATGGAAGGTGCACATTTTGAAGCTCATCCGGCACCCGCACATTGTTGTGAGCTGAGAACGGCAGTGAAGGGATATTCAAGACTTGCAAAATAACTCGCTCCGGTGCTCGGAAAGGGATATTGAATGGATACCGTGATCTCCATTGGAACACAAAAAGAGAGGTGATGAAAGTTGGCTGCTTGAGCTTTTGCAAGGTTCAGCTGTATGAAATCATTGAGACGCGCCGTCAACTATATCTTATTATGGAGTGACCCATTTTGGTGATCATGTTGTTTGTTTTAAAGAATATGCTGATACCAAGCAACAGTGTTCTTCCCAGGTACGCGAGTGGTGGAGAGCTGTTTGACTACATTGTCGCGAAAGGGCGCGTGCCGGAATTGGAGGCAGAGTTTGGGTCTCCAAGCCATGGGTGGACGTGGATATACGTGGATATTTTCCGTTTATTTGAACACAAGGACCACATTGCATCATGGCTTTGCTGTTACTTGAGTGTGATTTTGCCAGGATGGGCACGTTGCGTGAATGGAAAATCAATGTGAATCATGTCAAATGAGTAAGACAGTGCTTCTGAACTACTCATGTGCTCCATACAATGTCCTTTGGGAAGCAAAGACCCAGTCTCTGAAGGTAGATCAACACTTCACAAGCTTGAACCCCACTCGGATCAGTGCAGAGCAGAGTAGAGCACAGGGGAGAGTCCCTGTAGAATGGAACAGCTTGGAGCACCACTTGAAACATCTTGAAACTGCCTGCGGAAGGCATGCCGCTTCTTCCATCAGATCATTGCCGGCTTGGAGAAGGCGCCGCACTCCTTCCACCTCTACCAGATCTGAGATATATCATTACAACTCATTAAAAACGTTAAAACTGATTGCAACTCATTATAAATTATACAGGTTCTTCTCAGCCATCTTCACATGGACAGAGGGAAGACAAAGGCAGGACAAAGGCAGGACAAAGACAAGATAAAGACAGGACAGGACAAGACAACACAGTTCACTTATTCCATACCATACCACAGCATACCAACATGTACTGTACTACAAACCACACAGCGCTACACTATACATGGCAAGATAATACAAGACAGGCAAATGCGATGAAATGCATGTACTATAGTATAGACTAGACTTTGTTTTCAAACATGTACAGACAGTATCGCAGAATTTATCTTGAGCTCTCCTTACCCAACCCCCGTGCTGGCTAAGCGCAGCACTGCACAGTGCCACATTGCCACTTCAGGTTCACGCCATGAACATCGTGCACCGGGACCTGAAGTCGTGGCCTCTGCTTTCCTTCTGTTAAAAAAAGTGGTTCGAGTTTTGCTGAGAAAGACTGTAAAGATTAGTACGTCTGTATGTGTGAGAGTGAAGCGTGATTTTTTTAATCTTTGTACCTCGATGTTCATGTCATCTTTGTACATGTGAAAGGCCCGAGAATCTCCTCCTTGACGAGCACAAAAATATCAAGATTGTTGACTTCGGCCTGAGCAACGTTTTCAGGCAACCCATCAAAAGCCGACAGAGTGCAAATGCGCAGCCTGCAAAAACATAGGCTTGTTTCTTCCAGGGACACTTTTGCCTTGACTGAGTCCCTCAGCCCGTATTCCAGTGGGAGTCCGTTGTTTTGCTGGTGGCTCTGAAAGGTCTTGTCATGTTTTATACATGCCGATTGAAGGCATGATTTATGTATTTGGCTCAAATTTACATAACTAGGATTCTAAGATCCAAATCGTGTTGTCACACTCTGACCTGATCCGAATGAAGCGTCAAATAGTTAAATAGTCCAAACTTGCTTTCTTTGCTAAATGTTGGAAGGTCCCTTCGCTGGCAGGCAGGGGCAGCTCCTCAAAACTGCCTGTGGCTCTCCATGCTACGCAGCACCCGAAATGATTGCAGGCACGGGTCGGACGTCTGGAATTGTACCAGCAAGGATCAAACCCAGCCAGCGATGCCACCAGTCTTGCAGATGTTGTAATGGTTGTAATGGTTGATGTCAAAGGGTATAGCTGTATAGCAATTCAGCTTCACAGGCTCCTGAGCTGTTTAATGTTTTTCCTCTATGTGAGTACCAGGTCACAGTTATGCGCAAATCTCAGTTTAGCGTGGATGCTGCATGCGTGCATGCATTGCTCTTCCTCGGACATGATGCGGCAGTGGCTGACTTGCTCAGGTGCCGCACCTTTGTGATTTATGGAGTTGTGGCGTAATTCTTTTTGCGCTTGTTTGTGGATATTTGCCTTTTGAGGACTGAAAAGTGGGAAGGCTAGCGGTTGGACCTAACTGAGTTTCATAGTGCATTGGCCATGCATTGGCGCCTGATTGAATGCCATGTAGAGCAGTCCGAGTTTGCAGGATCAAAATACCTCTGCTTTGTACAAGAAAATTCTGGCTGCGGACTACAAAACGCCCAAGTTCATCAGTGAGGTGGGTTGCATGCATTCTGCGCATGCAGTCCACCTCGAAGTGTAGAAACCCAATAAACCCAATGAAACTTAAGACATCTTAAGACTCCTCTCTTCATCACTTAGTGCTGCAGCTGCTACAGGCCGTGCGTGACCTCATCGCGAGGCTGCTCACCACGGACCCCACGCGTCGCTACAACGTTCCAGATGTGCGTGCGCACCCTTGGTCTGGACCTGAGCTGGAAATTGCTGGAAATGGAACGGGGAGAGTCAACAGATCAATAGAAATCAATAGAAATCAATAGAAATCAATCTGTGCTCAGGGCCCCCCCAATGCTGTGCTGTCCATCGTGTGGTTCTGTTGTTTTGGGCCTGAGGGCTCAGAGTCTAGAATTGATCATCATTCCAAAAGACTTAAATTTTGGGATCCACCTACTTTCTTCGGCGTACGGCAAGTCAAGATAATCCCAGGCCCACCAATCCAACCCGCAGAGTTTTTTGTCATTTCAAGAGAAGTTATCAAAGTGCTGAAACAATTTGGGGAGAAGTTTACGCGCACACACAGACATGCGCATAATCTTCGATAATGCTTGCATACATGCACTATGCATTTTTTCTTAAATCTATCTGTGTATCTATCTGTTTATCTATTTGTGTATCTATCTGTTTATCTATTTGTTTATATATTTGTTTATCTATATGTTAATCTATCTGTTTATCTATCTGTTAATCTATCTGTTTATCTTTTTGCCTATCTGTATGTTTGTCTTTTTGTCTATCTGTATGTTTGTCTATCTGTTTTTATCTATCTATAGTCTTCAATCCTATATTTGATCCTATATCTGATCTTACATTTGATCTTATACCTGATCTGATCTTTGATCTGATCTGATCTTATTTATCTGTGCATCTATCTTTCTTTCTATCTGTCTGTCTGACTGTCTATCTATTTATCTATCTTTCTATCTGTCCATCTACCTATCAAATCTATCAATCAATCCGTCAATCTGTCTATCTATCTATCGATCGATTGTATCCATCTATCCATCCCTCCCTCGACTCCGTATACTGGAGAAGAAAAGCAACACCCTTGTGCCCCCTATGGAGTTGAGCGGTCAGACGACTTTCTCTCTCTTTCTCTCCCTTTCTCCATCATGACCCCCTTTTTTCCAGTCACCCCCAGCATGGCAAGGGACGGCATGTGAAGATAGTCTGCTCTAGTCTGCTTGCATTTTGAATTATCCATGCCACAGGAGTCACGAGAGGAGCATTCTTTCCCTGTTTGAAAATCATGTTTGCAGCAACGTTGCTAACATTGCTCAGGTATTGCCAAATTCCAGAGGCTTCTACACCAGTTCCAGATGATAGAGTGGAACAAGGCCTCGGAACACGATTTGATATGAGTCATGAGATTCTTGCGGGTTGAATTTGCATGCAGTTGCATCCATGTTGTGAGAGATCTGCATCATTTTGTGGTGTGTTAGGAAGAGTCAGAATTCATTTTTACTAAGCCGCATGATGTATGATTACCATGTTTTCTTTGTCGCGCGAAACGAGGCGAGAAGCAAGAACACAAGCTGGAGGAGGACCTTGACACACACACACATGGACTCTGGACATGCGTAAAAAACGTATTAATTTTAGCACCGGCATGAGTTGTCTATTTGTTGCTCAAGTGTCTCGAGTGGAAAGATAGCCATCCTGTGCTGTGGATAGAGGTGACATGATACGATTTCTGTGGCTTCCTGAAGGAGGAGCAATGTACAGGACTTTTTTCTCTCAGAGTCATAGAGTCATAGTCCAACTATTCCAACGCTTGACAGTTTGAAGCCCGCATAAATTTCTTGATGATCTTATTTGTCATTTTTTTTGATTTTCACACACCTTTGACAATTTTGACAGAGATCTCTCAAGTGACAACCAGCCGCCGGGCGGATGGCTGTGCCCCTTATGTGTCTCCATGAAGGTGCACACGTTATGCACAGCTTAGAACATGACCCAAAAACAGCTGATTGGATTTGTACAACATGTACTTCAAGTGTACTTCAAGTGTACTTCGGGTATGGTGTACCTAGATGTACCTAGCAGACTTAGCAAACTATAGCATACTTAGCACAACATGTGCATCATTGTGACATGTGCATCAAGTGCATCCAGTGCATCCAGCCCAGCCGCCATTGGCTGTGCCGTTGGCTGTGCCATGTTGTGCCAGGTGCCCGGAGAAGATGGAGCCGAGACTGAAGAGGTCCCCAGCAACTCGCAGTGACTTGCAGCGTACGTCGAAACATGTCGAAATAACATGAAATAACTACTACATACACTGTATACAGAGACATCAGAGACTCATATATACAGAGACTCATACAGTTCTTCAATACACTCCATGCTGCTCAGACTTCTCAGATCTATTCAGATTTCTAGTTGTATTTGGGTTGGACTTGGACAAGGCTGCTGAGCTCAAGAAACAGGGGAATGCTGCTTACGCTCAAAACGACATTGAGGCTGGCACCTCCAGGTAGCTCGCAGCGTTCTCATAAATCTAGCAGTGTGTTCTTTTGGATAAAGGGCACACTGCTTTGCAACTCGGGATGTGAGAGGCTGGCGCTAATATGTTCTAATGTTGACATCGACTTTTGAGCTCCACTGGCTCCACTCTAGGTTTGTTGCTGCTCCACATCTTTCACCGCCAGCACTGCAGCTTACGCAGGAGGCTGTACGGCTTTGGAATCGAGCCATCCGGAAGCATGTGCAGGTGGGGAACTGACAATCTCCGAAGGCTGCCTTCAGGGAGAAAACAGAGGATGCTTCGACATATGACAGCCCCTAAGCAATGCAATTGATGCAACTGGAAAACACTCATTTTGATTGAGCCTTTTGAAGGGAGGGCTAATTATTTTAGGATTTTTTTTTTGATCAGGTTTAGGAATTATTTTTGGATTCCTGCTTCTCTGCTTTTCCTGCTTTTCCTGCTTCTCTGCTTTCCTGCTTTTCCTGCTTTTC
>Ga0126342_10010567_pt1 | contig 16518 bp, 10 predicted proteins | sample Cyp1metagenome_FD_92528 | JGI IMG/M metagenome (GOLD analysis project Ga0126342, IMG submission 92528) | Coral microbial communities from Lord Howe Island, Old Settlement Bay, Australia - Cyphastrea 1 metagenome | ecosystem: Host-associated > Invertebrates > Cnidaria > Coral ... | reverse complement strand
TCAAACGGGCTTTTGCTCGTGGGCTTCCATCAGGCTGTTTGCCCCAAGAAAGAAGCATTCGCGCTGTCAGCGTTCTGGCTGGATCAGCATTTGACTCAACATCAAACGTCCAAACATCATTCCATGTAAACTTGTTTAAGAACATCTAGAATCACCTATCTAAAATCATCAAGAATCTATAAAATCCATATAAACTTATCAAAAAGCATCCAAAATCAATTTAACATCATCTGAAATCCATCTAGAATTGCCGCATCTCAATCAAAAATCTAAAATCTGTTAAAAACAGGCAAAACTTCTAAAATCCATCTAAATTCCATCTATAAACATCTAAATCCCATCTAAAATAATCTCAAATTCATTTAGCGATAGTCTCTTCAACCCCCCGCCTCTTCTTCTCCTCATCGCTGAGTTCCACAGGGGGCGGCTCCTGTTCCACTGGCTCCGGCTCCTCGATCTCCTGCCAGGTTGCCGGTTTTTCATGGATACAGTAAATCTATGTTGAACATTGATACTCCACATGATGTAACCAACAGAACTATGAATATATATATATATATGTATAAAAAAAATAGTCTTACATAGTGAAATGCCAAATGTTGACAAATGTTTCCGAGATTGGTGTATTATGTATACATATATATATAGAGTGTATATGTAGTAATTATTACTTATATAGTACTTTACGAAACAATACTATATAATATGAATTAATGTTATATTATCGTACATTAGATCATATTATATCAAATCATTGTTAATATCAGTTTTAACTATGTATATATATATATGATAGAGTATCATATAGTAAAATTGTATCATATCATTTTACATTATTTATCTCTTCAATATCTAAATATTCTACACACAACCGTCTGCACCCCTTGTATGGCAAGGTTTTTTTGCCCAGGATCTTTGGGCTGAGAAACTGCGGAGAATATGTCATGCTGCAAAGGTTTTGTCATACGAAGCAAATCTCACCAAACACTATAATCACATATATATATATATATACTGTAATATATTTTAAAAAATATTATATTATGTTATATTAAAGCATATTATATTATATTATACTATATTACATATTATATTTTATGTAATATTACATTATATTATATTATATTATATCATATTATATTTTATTACATTATATTATATTACATTACATTACATTATATTACATTATATTAAATTATATTGTATTATATTATATTATATTAAATAATATATAGAGTAATAGTACGTATATATATAGTATGTATATATATATAGGTCGAACCAAATCTCAACATATTTCCATGATAGCCATAACTAGCCCGTTTCCCAAATATCATGCCCCTTCACATTTACCCATCAAGAAGACCAGCCTCCTCCTCGTCATCGTCCTCCTCCATCTCTTCTTCGGGTGGGTCAGGAATTGCTTCGCCTCGCAGCACTTGCCCTGGATGGAAGTTCTGAAAACTGGGTATATTATATGGTATACCCTCTGGTAAATTAAGATAACTATGGAAAATCACCGTTTTAAAAAGGTAAATCAACTATTTCTATGGTAATTTTCCATAGCTATGTTACTTTACTAGATGGTACTTTTGGGCTACCCTTTGGTAATCAAACAGTCATGGAAGGACCCCCATCAGACTTACTCCAATATAAACTGATCTAATAGCCATGCAAAATGGCCATGATTCATAGGTAAATCATGGTAAATAATCCACAAAAGAGTCATTTCCCATGGCTATCCCAAATTAGTTAGCAAATTCCCAGAAAAAGTCCCACACTAGGCAAATACATATACTTATATATATATATACATACTACATATACTATACTTGGAGCATGTGGAAGTGCTCATGAATAGATGAACCTTTATAAACCGAATAGGTGCAGGTCAATGCTCTTGGTAAATCCCATTGTTTGGGCCTGCCCTCCAGCTCACAGCATCATCCAAGGTGACATCGGGTGAGATCGCTATCATTCACCCAATGATATCTGTTATTTATTCTATGTATCCTGTGTTTTCTATATCTATTCTACATAGTCTATATATATATATATATAATCATATATATAGTTATATTATATAACTTCTATGACTATCTACAACTACCTATCACTGTCTATAACCGCGATACTTGTACAATCTTGTACATACCCATTTTAAACGGATACTTGAAGGGTCAAGGTATAGTTGAATCAGCAATGGCTGTGGCACCTTTCACCTCCGCCTCCTTTTTCGCTTGGTCATACCTTGTGAGAGGGGAGGCACAGCTGCTCGGCCGGGATTAGGCATCGAACATTGAATTGCCTGGTGGCTTTTAGCCCCTTGGTGGTTTCAACAAATATTACATATATATATATATGTATAATTATGAAAACATATATGTTACATATATATATATATATAGATATATATAGTATGTATATATATATATATACGTTTTGGGATTAAAATGGGTTTATAATGGGACTAAACTGGCGAAACCGACCATTGTGAGGTTTCAACGGATTGTTTTCTCTTGGGAACATGTTACCCCGCAGAATCTCCCTTAGACCAATACTGAGAAAAAGCATGTGTGATCATGATTCCAGGCCAATGTATGGAAAAACAATTGCATATATATATATAATATGTATACTTGAAAATACCAATCAGTTTACATAATTACTAATTACGAGTATTGCCAAAAAAAACACATGCCATGGCTGCCATGTATAACTGTAAAACCCATTGTTTTTTTTTGTGGAGGGGTGTGATCATGTTACCAATACATACTACATCATTGGCGAGACCAAAAAAGTAAGTTTGATGGGTTTAATGACCGAGTCCATTGCCTGGCATGATTGCGTCTATACATCTAAATGTGTTCCATGCGAAAATATTCAATGATCAATTATCACGTTCGCACATATAATCATACATGTATACATACCAGTATGTTGTATGTTCACCTGTTTTCCCAGACTCGGGGAGGATTTTGAGGGTTTTTGGATTTTGGGCATGTGGGAATGATTCAGAACAACGGCTCGAAGAGCAGGTGACAGCGAAGGACGGGCACATCGTAAATGTTTGCCCCGAATATACTAAGTACCCCCCCAGATGGCCCCCAGAATGAACGGATCCAATACTAAACTAGGGTTGGTACTTCATATTGGCAAAACGTGTTTTTTTTTAATTAATGTATGAGTAGCCGCATGCTGGGAATAGAACTGATAGAACGAGTAAGTCTTGGGGTCAAGATCAAACAACATTGCATTATAATTGCAACCATATTCCAACAACGCCCAACATAGCTTGAGCAACACAATAGGCGTAGATAGGTAGTGGCACCCTCTGGTATATAGTTGACCCCGGCGATGGAAGAATGATCAATATGCAGTTTGTAGTCAGTGCCAACTCATGCGGAACCTAGCAAACATTTTGAAATTGCTGAAATCAAACTATCAACAAAATCAATACAAACAATATCGAGTAACACAACGTAAATCCCATATCAAAGCTGTCAGAACAACGACAATAACATACACCCCAAAACAGCTTAAATCCTAAAACATCTCTGGTGATGTTTCAATATTGGGGGCTGCAACAAATTGGCTTTCTATTCTGAGACTTCCCCATCAATGGCGATTTCAGGACCATATAGAAACATTTTTTTGGGGGTATATCCCCTTACATAGCCCTTAGGCCGCCTGAAAAATAGGCCATAGCTACCTCCAATAAATCGGTTCCTGAAAAATTGGCCATTGATCATAGTTACCCGCTTTTTATTTAACAGTTAGCTATGGAAAATCACCATGCTATTACTGGGTAAATCCACGACATTTCGACTGGGCCATTTTCAATAGCTATTTTGACATAACCAGATAGTATATCCATCAATATCCCAGTATTATCCCATCATCCCAGCAAATCATCCCTATAAAACCAAATAAAACCATAGTAAACCATGGTAAAACCATATAAAACCATAGTAAACCGAGCAACTTCAACCTCTTCAGCATCGCCTCTTGGGTCTTCTGTGTCTTGCGAGCCGCCTTTTTGGAATCGGCCCGGCGATGGCCACGATGGCCGCGATGGCCATGGAGACTTCCAGAGCTACGATAGAAACATACGTATTAAATAGATTTAAAGAGCAATTAGTTACATACTCATGCAAAGTATGATTATTATGATTATGTATGTATTTTGTATATATATATATATATTATACTAATGTACATTGCAAACTGGGAGTTGGATGGAGTTGGTGATCATTTCAGTAACTATGTATACATGATTGTTGGCTTCAACCATCTGTTGACAGACATACTATACACAGTTTTGAAATCACCCACCACATAAACATGCTCATTGAGTAATAGTGGATACTATTTGCTATTAGTTAGTTATCAAATTTCGATATTAATTAATATATATTGATATCAGTAACATTGTTGTTTCGCAATTTGATAATGGCAAATATGTATATATGGTGGCATATTACAGGCAAACGAGAAAGTCACGCCTAAGTCATGCCTACAATGCTTTTCTGCAAGGCGCCGCTGTTTTCAAAAGTCACGCCTAAGTCATGCCTAAGGGGTTTTACTGCATGCTACCGCGATCATTGTAGCATACTAGTGTATACGAGGGTATACTATCGTATACTGTATACAGTACTGCATATAGTCAATGTTATTTTGGGTCTTTTGAAGGAGACCATATTGGACAATATGTGTAGGATCATTCCACAAAGTATATATTTATAGTGGCTACGCACCAAATCATCAGATCATCTTCAAAACTCCTAGGCATCATGTTCACTTTCTAACCATGATGATTCTCTACCCACGGAATATGGGAGACTTCAAAATCTTGCTCCGCTATTCCGCTATTTGTCTCTTTCAAAAAAAACATCACCCCAGCAGTGATGAAAATGCCCAAGAGTTGATGGTTTTTGGATGTTTTTGGGTACCTAGACACTCCAAGTACCCAGACACAGAAATGGTGTGTAAAACCACCATTTACAGTAGATCCATTTAGTATATGTAACATGTCGGGTGTATTTGGAGGGTTTCGGTGGATATGTCATTTTTGGATATTTTTGGAACATCTCCCATTTTCTGAAACAGGGAACCAATGGCCCGACAGCTGAAGCACACAAGTTGTGCCAGGCACCTTTCGCTTCTCCTCTCAGCCGAAACCGTGGGGGGTCAGGCGATACCATGGGATATACGTCTTAAAGTCTTAAAATTGCAAGCTTTTCGATGGGGACAATGATGATTAAGCATGGAATTTTGGGGCATCCTATTGTCAAGAGAAACCCGCATGTTCGTTCGCTTTTGGGATGTTCAGTAGCAACAAAAACACTCATCAAGCCCCTCCCCCACTGACCAGCCAGGAGCAACAGCTTCCCGGCGTCTTGTCCTTGTCCAACTGCTTTTGCCTCTTCTGCAGCAAGAACTGCTGCTTCTCCTGCGAGATCCGGCGCCCAAAGAATGGCTAGGAAAATCAAGGGTTCTATTAGGGGCACCCGTCTTTGCACCCACATGGTTGCGATCTTTCTCCATAAACAAGAATTAAAAGATAACGTCGCATGGCATCTGACCTGTGATGTTGAGGGCTTTGGCAAATTGGGGCTCATAGCTCCCTATTCCATTTTGATTTTGGCACATGGACTTTCCTTTCTGGTGGTTTCAATTCATCCTCCGCCAGAAAGAAATGGAATCATGAATCATGATCCAATTTTAAAGGATGATTCCACGAGGGAACATGTGAGCCGCCGTTAAAGTTGATTGTTTACGCCTGGAACCAAAACACAGGATATCGTTTTTTTTGGCCCTATCGCTTTACAGTGTTTTGTACAAATCAACACTAAACAACATACACAAATGCAACGGAACTGATTTTCATCAAAGATTTCCAAGACCAGCTTCTTCCAAAATTTCAGTTCAAATATTTTTTTTTGTGAGAATCCTTCATTTCCTGTTCTTGTTGCCTGTTTGTTATTTTGGAAAAAGGTGCCAATGGGATCAAATGATCATCCCTCGTCCGGGATCCCTCTTTTAACAAAAGGTTATCGCGAGGTTATCGCTGAGGTTATCACTAATTTAAAACACCTGGATGATCAAGAAATGATTTCATGGGGAACGTGGAAGAAAGAGGAACCGTTCAATATACCCTGGACATCCCTGGACAACACTCATATAGCAACTGCAAGAAACACGGGCACTGCAGGTTGAATTTTCCTCAATTTCGCCCATTGCGTGAAGTTGCACAACAATGCTTTCTTGGTTTACACCAAGTTTCATGCATTCTCATATATCATATATCGTTGACATATTTTTTAGTCTTTTTTGGAGCCCTATCGCTTGACATGTTTTTTCTCAACACAACTGGGCCGTGTAGTCTACCACAGATTATCTAATTGTGACCGCATCTGATGTAAAATGCTGGAACCATGCTCAATTTTGTTCAAATCATCAACTATCTGGTTGGTGGTTTCAACCCCTCTGAAAAACATTAGTCAGTTGGGATGATTATTCCCAATATATGGACACATAAAAAATGTTCCAAACCACCAACCAGCTATTCTCTTGCGGATCATGTTTCCATGTTGCCACTGTCAGAACTCACCAGCCATTATTCATACAAAAGCCCAGAAAAACTGCCGCCCCGAAAGCCTGAGCTTGTTTCGCTCGGAAGTCTTGATCAGAAACCTCTTGTTTGACCTGCAATCAACCCTGCAGGTCTTTGGCCTGGTTCACTATGCTTCCTTGGGGCTGTCAGGCCATCAAGCCATCAACATCTGACTCGTACGACCCCCCTGCAGAACCCATGAAGAAAATTCAAGAAACGCCAACTCGGATTCGAGGCCCCAGCGCTCGGTTCCCTGAAGATATGACAATGCCCTTCAATCCGGTTGATACGCTTGGTCCAATCCAACTTTTGACCATGGCACTCCTACCAATGTCTAGTTTCTTACAGTTTGTTCGTTCATCTCTAATAATTCACCTTTTCACTTTTCAGATCTTTGCGGGTCCATGTGCCTTCCATGGGCCCCGACTTAAGGATTGTTATCCCAAACTCAATACTCAATGCTCACATTGATCGTCGCTGGGCCCTGCACACGAAGGGTGACTTCCTGACCACGACATGGTTGCTCTGTGGGGAAACTGGAAACGGCTTAACAACCGTCCTACGATTCTTCTGGTGGGAAGTAATTACCTATAACCTGCAAGCTTAGCGGCTCACCAGAAGAGGGGCGCCTTTAAATAGTAGGAGACTGCCCAAAACTGTCAACCACTTAACCACAGCAAAAATCGTAAGCATCAATCAGCAAACCATAATTTCAAGACACCACAATCATCCCTCCCTTGGGCAGGTAGGTCACAATGATCACCCAGTAGGGTGAGAGCAGGAGCTACTAGCCACTCCGCTTGTCTCTTTGTACACGAAGGTTGGCTATATTTGCTGATTGGTGAAAGGTCACCAACTGCAGCAATCAGAAGAATGATTGGCTGTCTTCTCTACTGTACCTATTTCTACTGTACAAATTCTCGAAATCAAAGAACTCTTGGTGAGCTCACTCTTTCAAGAAGTTGCAATGCGATACCAAATGCTTGTCTGTTGCACATGTTTCGCAGAAATAGCACACGCATGCAAACTTAAAGCCCATGGCATAGCATTTGCTCAAAATCCTCCCTTGATAATTTAACATAGCTGGAAAATCACCAGGTTTAACTCTCAATTTTGTGTTATCGTTCTTTCATAAATTCATCCATAAAATGTGCCATGTTCATCCATGTTCCATAGCAAACTCTGAAAAAATCCAGGCCAATTTTTCTGGGGAACTCCTTGACCGGCCAAATCCTTGTCCTGACCGTACTTCTTGAAGGCAGCGGTTGGTTCGCCCAACAGAACCACTCCAACTCCTAAGGGCAACGAAACATCGGTTTCTGGCTTCGAAAACGTCTCAAAATAGGGGATACGGAATAGCTTTTATGATATAATATAATATATAAAATATATTATACATCATATATATAATATAATATACATCATATATATATAATATAATATACATTATATATATATTATAATATACATCATATATATATAATATAATATACATCATATATATAATATAATATACATCATATATATATATAATATAATATACATCATATATATAATATAATATAGATCATATATATAATATAATATACATCATATATATAATATAATATACATCATATATATAATATACATCATATATATATATGTATATAATATAATATACATCATATATATAATATAATATACATCATATATATAATATAATATACATCATATATATATGTATATAATATAACATACATCATATATATATAATATAATATACATCATATATATATATATGTATATAATATCATAGAGTGACCTGTATTTGACGATTTTGGTGTTGGGAGCTCTCTTGCGCACAGCCGCCTTGTCAGGTCGGATTCTTCCAGGAATACGCCCACGATCCATTGAGGTTCACTTGGCAGCATCTCATGGCCACGATATGAAGAGATCTCGGGGATCCAGGGATATAGTGGACAAATGTGGACAATATCTGTGGCAAGTGCTGATGAAACATATCCAACATATCCAACATATCCCAGCAAAGATCAACTGTCCGGTTTTTTTTGCAGAGGAATGACGTAAACTTTGCAAAACACACTCCATTTGTGGCGAGCTACAAGTATAGTTTTCAAACATACTCAAAGAAATCCAGCCTCTGCCACTTCCCTTCTCAGACGGGTCATGGAGTTGGTTACTTGGTGATCATAAATGGGTGCCAAACCCATTATATAATGGCTAGCTGTAAGGGGTTACTTTGACCCTCTAAGTGCCATGAAATGGTGTAAACATCCCAAGTCATAATGGCTATAATAATATATAATAAAATATATATATATATATATGACTCCATATTTTCGAAGCACTCTCAGGATGCTACTGACCAGTTCACTAACTTGGCCGAACTTTGCCGGGACCTGGGTGCCCCGGGCGCTTGAAACCGTTCCATCGACTCAGCTGCTCAACACGTTCATCCTGGCGTGGGCGAGGTGACTTCAGCAGCAACCGGCAGGTTTGTCTTGAAACTGGTTGGTGGTATACCTACCCGTCTGAAAAATATGAAAGGCAGTTGGGAGTTGGGATTACTATTCCCAATATATGGAAAAATGAAAAATGTTCCAAACCATCAACCAGTAAAATGATGCTGGTATCAGCAAACTATCTCGGAAAATCCCGCAAGAAAACAATGACATGCTATGACTCTCTCTCTCTCTCTGAGCTCATAGTTTTGAATAGCAAACATGACACGTTCTTTTGGGTCAGTCATTCTGAGCTGCGCCCATCTACCTGCAAACTACTGTAGTGGCTGGTATCTACAAATAGAACCCTGATTGCCTGATTGGTGGTTTTCTTCGGATACCCAGGTTCCATGTTGAATTTCAGCGACTTTGTGACTGGATCCAGTGGATCCCGGCAGTGGTCCTTCAGCAAATTGCCCCTAACCTCCATCACAACGTAGTTCCTGTCAGAGTTTCTGGACACTCCTGGGTGGAAGTGGCATATCATTGTTACATATTGTTACCAATATATAAAATTATATAAATTGGGTAGTACAACTCCGTATATCAACCAATTTTTAATGGCTCAAATCGATCCCCCTTAAATCCTTGGGGCCTCAGCAACCTACCCTTGAAACCTGTTCACCCTCCAGATCCTCCAGACTCCATGTTTTTTTTGCGTGCTGTTCGTTTCGAATTGTCTTCAGTTTTGTTGTTCAAACATCTCCAATTTGCTGGTTGACATACCCATTATCCCCATCTGTTATTTAAGTAGGGGCTCAATAATCTCCACGATTGAACTAATTATATCTAATTATCCTATCACTGATGAATGTCCTTCCCCAAGGGTCTACTTTTGTTAAGAAACGGCTGAGAATATTCCCTACATGCTACACAAATGAATATCATATAGTTCAGCTGTTCTCAATGTTCTCCCATAGTATTGCAGCAGCGAGTCAAGAAACACAGCGGATTTGATGACAAAACATTGTCATATTATTCACGTTTTCGAGTTTTCACACAGAATCACCCTTAGACACTTGAGTTCGTTAATCTTCTTTGTTCCGCTACATCAATTTTTGGTTGTTGGATCTCGTTGTTGGCTGGCTAAATCCAGCTCTTGGATGGAAAATCACAATTTTGGGTTGGCTGAAATCCCATTTTCCATCGGTCAAAATCCTATTGTTGTCAAACAATGCTGTTGTTGGAGAAAAAAAACATAAATAATATAAATAATTATACACACACACAGTTTTGATGGGCCGAAAACCAAAATCCTATGTTAAATCTGATGTGTGATTAAGAATCACCCTAATTCGTGCTTGCCTCAATCCCATTCTTGGCCCATCCCCATGTCATACTTGGGGGTGTGCACTTCAGTTTATGTTCATGGCTACAACATGCTACAACCATGGTGTCGTAATCCCGACAAAGTAAGATGTAAACCGCGTATATGGTATGCTACGGTTTTGGTTTTGTAATGCTATGTAATCAACAATTTCTGGTATACTATGGTTACCTTTATAACGATGGCATACTATTGTTTTGGATATATATATATATTAATGTTGTCTAATTAACATTAATTAACTACGTAGTGAAACTGCCCAGATATCATGTCATCCGTTCCCCACGTTCCCACGCGGCGTATCTCTACGTTCCTCACCTCTGCTGCAGCGGCGCCACCGCATCGTAGAGCACCCGGCGTACACTGAGATCGTCCAGAGCCGCAATGCCCATGCCTGGGACCGATCGCCACGCTTCGGCGCTCGTGGTGCACCAGTGGAGGTTTCCTAAGTTGGAGGGATCCCTAGATCCAAATCGGCAATTTTAGGTGTATATATATGTATACATATATATATATATAAACAGCTTTTGGTGATCCCAGATTTTCAGAACCTCAAATGAACCGTGAATGGGAGTGATATGAATCAGATTTAGATAGATTTCTGGGATTCATATTATGGATGCTGGGAATATTCGTCGGATTCAAGGGACATCAAATCGGATTTTTGCTGGGAATATGCATGGGAGTTTCATGGGACTAATTCTTGACTAGGAGCTGAACCAACCAAACACAGGAGCTTCACCAACCAAACGGGGTCATGTGAACAAAAAGATAGACTTCACTAGATTGGGACGTCAAAATGTCCGGGGTCCACTTGAGCAATTGAACAGGGTGGTGAATCAGGGGAAAACATCACTTGAACTGGATCTAATGTTGAAGTAAGATTCACAATTCACCCCTTATCACTAAAGTCTGTCACTTGGACGGTCAATGGATGCTAATTCCATCAAATTCCAAATTGATTTCATTTTGACCCCTCATTCATAATCATAGCAGCTAATTTCATAAAATCTAACCCGTCTTGGATGCATCGACCGTTATATACAGTAATGAATGTTGAAAGCAACCCAATTCCAGCGAATTAGACCCATGGTGCTCACATATGCAGCTGATTCCGATAGAATGGACCCCTCATCGATTTCATAGATGCAGCCAACTTCACCAACATTGACCCCATTTGACCCATTTGAGGACTCAGATCTATGCAGCTAGTTCCAGCAGAATTGACCCTTCATGGATGAAGGGAGGTTTATGACTCCCAAACCCCTGTTGACCTAGTTGACCGATAGGAGGCTTGTGAAATCAGGATAAATCAGGAGTAGTCATCAACATGGTTGTACTGGATTTAACAATAACTTTCCAAAGAAAAATGGGGAGACCAGCCTAGACTCCTAGACCCTGAGATATCTGTGACATTGAATCCTATTTGAACACGCCATTGATGTGTGATACACCCACGACATCAATTGTTTTTCAGCAGCGACCCAATGGATTGTAATCTTCAGGCCTGCATCATACTGGTCAAGCATTTTGCTGCACAAACCTGTACCATCCTTCCTTCCTACTTCATTACCCTGCAATCATATCTTTTTCATCCTGTTTGGCCTGACATGACTGCTGGACATGTTGACCAACGTTCCCCAGCCTTTGTTTGAGCTATACACATTAAACACAAATAACACACATGAGTATCGTCACCATGAGCATCGGAGGATTCATGGCAGCTTTCCATCCCAATCGCCTTCTGGGGGGGCACAAAAAGCCGTATTTCATTATATATCATGTTCAATCATGTTTCATGATGTTTCAAAAATAAATATATATTGTATTTAAAAGGGCTAAAAGGGCCACACCAACCAAAGTTCCCTGTCACCTACACCATTCTTCCGTTTGGGGTTCTATACTATATGTTAAATCGTAAAAGAAACTTGTTCTTTGTGGTTTAGACTATCCCAAATTGCTCAAATTTAATGGCAATAGTCTCAAACACATATCGAAATAGACCTTACTTGCAATCCCCCAAAACTTAGGGTACAGTAGCCCCTGAACTACGTAATTATTAATCAACCTGTGAACCCATGTGATCTTCCAGTCATGGCTATCAAAAACCGGTCTCCACTGCCTGAAGACCGAGGGACCCATCTCCGGCTTGTCGTTGGAGCCCCGGGCCGAGAGACCATAGCCCTTGGGTCTGCTCAAGCCACCTGCTGCAAAAACATCTGTCACAAACTTGACTCAAAATTGAAGATTGCGAACTCCAGAACCTTAATGCTGGAGTAAAGAAAACTGCAGGGCATGCAAAAAAAACAACAGGAACTATATGACCAATTATGGGCTGTAAAGTTCAGTTGGTTGAAACATATGTATATGTGTAAATATATATATATATAAAACATTTATTGCTATTTCATTTTTTTTGGTGAACAAATATATGTGATCCCCAGTGGTTTAAGGATTTTCAAAACCTTTCCACCAAGCAGCAGCTGAGTTCCCCAGCTCTTTTCGCACCAATTAAGAAGAGACCGGTCACCTCAAAGGATACTACACAGTGGACATCTTTTTGACTGACAGCTATGGGGTAATATTTCATCCTCTGGTCTTATACCCTGCAAATCCCCCTGTATGGGGTGGCATGCTGCTGTCCTTTTCTGAAAAGGCAGCAGGTGTTTGCAAAGGTAAAGAATCTCAAAGCTGAACTGGAGAGGATGTATATCTGATCTACTATTGGATGCCTCGTGTGCCATTTTTGAATTTCGTGCCCTCACTCAACAAATCAGTGATTTCAGCCGGAGCCTCCAACGATGAAACTGGAGAGGAACAATACCAGGAGCTCTCGGTTTTTCTTCGGTTGTGATTAGTTTTCAACATTGGTGGCTTCAACAACCCATTCCAAGATACCCAATTTGCATTATCCCCCAGGGCTGGAACAAAAAACATGAGGAACCCCCAGACCACATGCTGTGATTCAAACAAGAACTCAGAGACTAGTTTCAGTTGCAGTGGTCTTGTCCTGACTTGAAAATGTCCACGGTAACCATTCAATGAAATCATGCTCAACCACATATGACATAGATACTGCGTATGTATATATATAATATAGACATACATATATTATGATCATATATGTAAATCCATACATATATATATATGCATAATATATATATATATGTGCATATAATATACATATTATGCAGTGGAACGAAACAACAAATGCATCTGTATCAGAAGATACAAGATTATATAGGGCATAGACGTACAATATAGTCTAGTTTATGGGGAATTTCCACCCGTATGACTAAAGATATAGTTGTTTCACCATGGGCCCTGGTGTCAACACTGTCGATGATTCTTCAATGTCCAAAATATATGAACATGTGAAGCCAGACTTATAGAATTTTTGTTGATCTCTGTTGTTGGCTCTGATTACAAATAATTAGAATATCCAATAACTGATTGGTGGTTGACCTACTGTACCCCGCTGAAGAATATGAACGTCAGTTGGGATGATGAAATTCCAAACCACCCACCAACCAGAATAATTTATGGAACCTCTGACTTATAGTTGATCATCCAGTCTGAATCTGGGATTCCTCCAAAACCAAAAGCAAGAAGACAAAGTCACTGAGCTCAACATAGTGCGGATGCTTCTGGAGAAACCTTGGGATGATGGCAGGGGCGTAAGTTGTAGACGAGATGCGTCAAATATTTGTCAAAATGATGAACACGTTAGATATCTGGGTATGGGTCCTCTGGGTTGATGATTTTGACCCATAGCCATGTCGCAATAGAGCAAGAAAGGGTAGACATGTTTTTGGTTAAATTCAATGAATGTCTGTTCGCAAAGATGCTTGAAATTCGGAAAATCATGGAGTGGTGCAAGGGTAGAAATGACAAAAGACTGTGGGTCGGCATACAAAAACACCATCTCCTGGAAAAAACTTCTCAGGTCCCTTTCAAGACGCATGCACAATTTGGATCCTTCTTCAACCTTGCAAGAATATGTAAGAATTAGGTTCCGAATCTTTCTTCCATCCTTTGTTCCAGTTTTTGGTCCATGGTGGATGATAATGTGGCTAGGTATAACGGTATAGGTATAACACACTAAAACTAGCACAAAGTGCGGGTGTAATTCCCCGGTTCTCAGGCACACCCATATATTCGACTTCAACTAGCGTCATGCGACAAGCTGACATACTTGGACATTTTATGACATTTTGGAGTGGTTCCCCTCTCGCCGTCACTAGCCATCATTCCCATCACTTACAACGTGACATCGCAGTGGCATGCAGTGACATTGTTATAATTTGCTATATTTACTAATAGGTAATATTATGCAATTGAACATCCGAAACTATCCTATCATGCCCCCGAAAATTGGGTGTACTGTATACCATTCACCAAATTCACCAAGATCGAAACGCCCAGATTTTCCAGCCAATTTGTTGACAGTCCAGCTGGGTTCCTTCACTGATCCAACCAATCAAAGCCACCCTCATCGGGGAGTGACACTGGGAACAAGACCTTGGCCGTCTTGAAGCTTTTGATGAAACCATAGAGACGGGGCATCATGTTTACAAATCGCCTTTGGATGGCTGAATCCCACTGAACTTACTATGTTGCAGTCAAAATGGGATGGTCGGTATACGTCGGTATGGTGATATCAAGTTATCAAACTGTATACGTACTGTATTTATACTTCTTGGTTTTATATCAGTTTGATATGTTCTTATTTGGCCTGATTTTTCTGTGGGTTAATATTTAAACATTGCAATAGACTGAGATGGATTACCACTGAACATGAACAACATGTGCGATTTTCTGGACCTTGAACTCTGAACCAAACCCATTTACAAAAAAACATCGTTGTGAAACACGAAACACGGTGCGTTCATGGTACATCGAGCTGCTAGGCTCGTCCCTGACTAGGGACTAACCCGCCTGAAGCAAGGCAGCAGTTGGTACGTTTTCCCCAGCATCGGAGGCTTCCATGAATGGGGGCACCCCAAAATCATCCAAAATAGAGAATCCTATCATCGAAGGAAGTTTAGAAGTCAAACTTCCGACAATATGGACAGATGAAAAGCAGAGTAGGGAAGAGGCAGAGCGAAGAGGAAGATTAGAAGAAAAAAGAGTAGAAGAGAAAGAGTAAGAAGAAAGAAGATGCAGATGCGCGAAAAGGTAGGAAAGTCGCAAAACACTGTGTTTTTCCAATGATTTGTGGCCGCGGAGGGTTGAAAAGTAGGCTCGCTAAAGCGGCGGGTGCGGAGCCAGCTGGCCAGATGAGTGATGAAAAATTGCACGCCGTTGTGGCGCGAAGCACATTTCCAAGTGAAAATGTACAAAGCACACCAGGTGCGAACCACTTTTGGCAGTTGAGATGTCGAAAAAGTGCACGCCGTTGTGGCGCGAAGCACATTTCCAAGTGAAAATGTACAAAACACACCAGGTGCGAACCACTTTTGGCAGTTGAGATGTCGAAAAAGTGCACGCCGTTGTGGCGCGAAGCACATTTCCAAGTCAAAATGTTAAAAACACTAGGGGTCCGGACCACTTTTGGAGGTTCAGATGTCGAAAAAGTGCACATTGTGGCGCGAAGCACATTTCCAAGTCAACATGTTAAAAGCACTAGGGGTTCGGACCACTTTTGGAGGTTCAGATGTGGCTTCGCTTCGCTTCGCTTCACTACACTACCACTACACTACACTCCACTACACTACACTACACTACATTACACTCCACTGCACTCCACTACACTACAACTACAACCGCACAACTACACTCCACTACACTCCACTACACTTAATTACACTACACTACACTACACTACATTACACTACACTACACTACCTTCCACTACACTTCACTACACTCCAGTACACTACACTCCAGTACACTACAACTACAACGTAACTACAACTACAACTACATAACTGCACTCCACTACACTCCACTACACTCCACTACACTAAATTACACTACACTTCACTACATTACACTACACTACACTCCACTACACTACACTACATTACACTACACTACCTTCCACTACACTTCACTACATTACACTACAC
>Ga0126342_10010566_pt1 | contig 16518 bp, 14 predicted proteins | sample Cyp1metagenome_FD_92528 | JGI IMG/M metagenome (GOLD analysis project Ga0126342, IMG submission 92528) | Coral microbial communities from Lord Howe Island, Old Settlement Bay, Australia - Cyphastrea 1 metagenome | ecosystem: Host-associated > Invertebrates > Cnidaria > Coral ... | reverse complement strand
CCGACTGTTTCCGACTGTTTCAGTTTCTCTGGAACGCCAGTTGGACCTGTGGACCACTGATTCAACAAAAATCACAACATTCAACACTTTTCCTCACGACCCTTCTGCTCGCAGATTGCTCGAAATGATGCATTTTGACTTTGAAACCCAATATACCGTAAAAATCCCAAAACCCCAAGACCTCGTGAAATTCAATACTCTCAAGCATGAATTTTGAATGCGACAATTTGACCTTATGCCCTATGTATCATCATCTTTTGTGAGCTGGGCCACGATGTCTTCTCAAGTTCTGCTAGTTATTGTAATATAATATATATATAGCAAGATATATAGCATATAATATAATATTAATATAATACAATATATATATATATATAATATTCAAAATATATAATGCAATATGATGCATATATATATAATAATAGATATAAATGATATATATATATATATAATAATAATAACAATAATAATAATCAGAATAAAAAAAATATATATATATGATCTTATTTGGGGAGTTCCATTGTTTGCTATTGTTGAATTGCTAAATCGGCTAAATCGAACGTGCGTTGGCGATGGAGTGGCATCTCTTGGCATCTGCCTAATTCATGAACTGGCACCATAAATCAGCACTTTAAGTATGTTTGATATATATATATAGGGGGTTCCATCAATGGGGGTAGGTTTATAAGGGAAAAACCATAATATATATATACATATACACATATCATCTTTGATTATTCTCTGGTTGTTTAACAGTGTGCTATGGAACATGGCACTACTGTATCACATCTATAGATGATTGATGATGATTTCCCTACCAAAAAAAAGAGTGATTTTCCATAGCTACAGAATTGGTTTCAACCAGCGAAGACGCAACATTTTGACAGCCTGGCTTGGTTCCTCAGCCATGGCGGCAGGAGCTTGCCACGCAACTGGAGCACTCTGAGGCTGCAAGATTAGGTCCCCTTGGAAACTTCGTTTGATTTACTTTGGGTTTGTCTGAAAATAGGGAATATGACCAAATCGAGTGGCATTTTGATATAATATGTGTGTATATATATATACATGAATACATGTGTATGTGCGTATATATACAGTATATATTTATATATCTATGAAAGTTGGGAATGGTATGTAAATATATATATATATACACATGTGTGTTTGTATTATACTATATATTGTATATATATATATATATATGTGCTATATAAATATTATATATACATATATGTATAAATGCAGTGTGTATATTGTATATTTGATTGTACATGTGTCTCACGCCTGGTTTGATCGGTGTTCACCTAAGGATTTCATACGATGTTTGACACCAGTTCAGAATCCGAAAACCAAACGTGAAAAGCAGCCCAAGCTTTAGGCAAACCTTCTCAGTCAGAACCCCCAAAAGGCTGCTCCCAAGAACATGAATTTGGGGACCATATCATTCTTGTTGGATTATATATATACATATATACACGCACACACACACACCAATAATCAGCCAGATAGCTTGCAAGAGATGGTGACAAGCTGCGCAAGATCGTTCCAAATAGTGACTGGGCAGAAATCGAAGGTTTCTAAGACGCCTGGCTGATCAATTCCCTTAATTTTGAAGGTTTCCTCAAATAGGGGTACCCCAAATCATCCAAGTCCTTCGACGGTTTTAGTAAGGAAACAAGCATGGTGACTTGGGTTACCTCCATTTCAGGAAACCTCCATTTGGATTCAGCCCCATCATGCCCCATCCCCAGTGTCAGCTTGCGCAAGAAACTTTTTACCAAGGTCATGCGGTGAAACGAAGAACATGTTTTGAATCGTTCAGCTCGAGGTCAGAGACAAACAGCAACCGCACCCTTGTATCAGGGTATGTATGTATATATAATTTAAAAGAAAAATGCACCTATCATTACCTAGCATTACCTATATAACTAGACTTATACATGCATGCTGCATATGTATAAATATGGTTATATACAATGACAATTCTATATAAAATCATATGTGTATATATATATAGATATAATATTATATATATATATGGATTTGGTATGATCTGGTTCTGAGTCGTTGTTTCGTATACTTTAATCTGCCAAACATGAGGCATGCTTGGGAAACCATCCCATATCGACACACAAAACCACTTTTTACACTCCTAAGCCTCGAATCATCAGACCCCAACTTGAAGGAAACTACTTGGAGGACAATCTCAGCTAGTGAATCCTATAGGTCCTCTAGTTATGTAATAAGCATAGCAAATGCTCTGCTTGAAAACTCCAACCAGACTTGGGGCGCAGCCTGTACGGCCTGTACCAATCCTAAGGGCGCACCCGCCATTTGGCTCACAAACACACACTACTCAAGTGTAAGTTGCAGTACAACTTCGCAACTGACCGGTATGGGGGGATCAACAACAACTAGGATCGATTCAGATTATTAAGCTAGAATTTCAATTGGCGGATGCAATGAAACTATATTAGCATATTTAATATATATTTGAACATGAAAACCCAATAGTGTAGGTGGTGATACACCTGGTTTCCAACCACTTGTGCTTCCCCTAAATGGTTGCCAACTCACCGGAGATTTCCTGCTGCTGCTTGAATGCATGTTTCGAATTGCCACAGTGACGATGCAGTGCCGTCATGTGAGTAGGGCAGGCCCCCAGTCAAGTTCGCTACTCTATGCATTCAGTCTAAGAAACAAAGGGACAAATGTCAACATTTCTCAATAGGGGAAGTATCGCATCTTTTGTATGCCAAATTTGGGGCGGTTCAAACTCAACATGACCTGTGTTCTCTGGGCCGGCCTGATCTATCGATCGAAATTAAAATGCTGGAACATGCTGGAACCCCAAAATAGATCAACATGATTTAACATGATCACGTGCTCAAAATGATCGCTTTCAATCACTCATCCTAACCCATTCGTTGTAGTTTCATCATGTTTCATCTCACTCTTAAAGCTCTCTCATCTTCTCCATATTTGCGTTGAATTTTCCAACGGCCTGCCCCAGCTATCTCTACCTGAACGCCTGCGGTACATCGCGGTACATCGCGGTACGTCGCCCCTCACTGAAGCTTCTTGGTGCGGAGCGAACACATATTGTCGCGCAGCGGTCGCCAGACCCGGGAGAAGACGTCCAGCAGCCACTCCCCGGCATCCAAAATCCTTGGACTTGGGATGAAAACCAGCCTTTTTAGGAGTCCGAAGCTGTGAGGAGTCCAAAGCTTTCCGAAGGGAAAAACAACAAGCGGTGAATGACAATTACCATCTGGTTATTTAACATAGCGATGGAAAATCACCATTTTCAATAGGTAAACCATCTATTTCTATGGGCCAGTTTCCATGGCTATGTTAAATAACCATAAGGTAGATCAAATGATCCAAATGGTTAACCACTATTTTTTGCACAAGAAAAGCACTATTATACTTGGCGTGTTTAAGGTTGACATGTGTTGACCCATGCATGGCACAGCATGTTGGACCCACGCAAACTGGGACCCACATGACACATGTTCTTTGGTTGCATGATGAATGTTTCACGAAGGTCTGTGTTGCACATTTATTTATTTGTATATTCCTTTATCATCCTTTCTCTATTTTTATATGTCTGTGCGTGTGCGTGCTTAATAATTAGTGTGATGGATTGGTAAGAAAAATGTAAAGGCACACATCTTTGCCATGAAGGCATAAACCAGCTGTTGTGGCCTTCCACGACCCGTCATATCGTTCTGGTAGGATACCCATGCGAGATTCTTTACAACAACCAGGTGGTTCTCCGCCTGTTGGCCACTTGTATGATATAATATCATATATCAATCACGGTATGGGCAGCATCAGTTGTGGTGCCATGTTTGTTGCTTGCAACCAGCAGGTACTTCATCCTGATATCGGACAACCCATGATTTTCTCCCCTAATATCACATACCATATAAGTGACCAAGGCCCGTGTGGGTATCGACATATCCCCGTCAAACTGGTCACATCTGGTCATATCTCTCCATACATATAAAACAGATTCAGCCAATCACAACCATGGTTGAATAATATCATATATCTACAAGGTGGTGCCAGCAAATATAAAAGTTGGTGTATATATATATACCGTGTTATATAACTACATCATTAAATACATATATACTTATAATAAACTCAATAAACTTAGTCAACTATGTGGCACCACCTTGTACAAACTTTGCTGGTACTGGCTTCCTTCTTGCTCCTGCAACCTCTGACTGAGGGTCAGCCATTTTTGTTGGCGAAACTTGGCTAAGGCCGGAAAAGGCCATCAATCTTTTCCAGAGCTCATCCGTGATTGATCCATTCTATACACCCCTCGACATCCTGGTCTAGTATCGGATCTGTTCGTTTTGGGGCAGACTAATGACTTGGATATATGTTATCATTGAACACTATTTTTTGCCGTATATCCAAATTTCAGGATAGTTAAACAGCTAAACCATGTCAAGACACCATGTTTGATGTTAATGTCTCCTCTTTTCACACGATCGAGGATGGGACAATCCCAATTTTTACTGGGTAAATCTCTATTAAATCCATAATTTCCTGCCTTTCAGCAATGTTCCACAAAATCTCCAGGGGAAGTCCTCATTTTCATGGGCTATGTATACAAACATATGGGTATGCATATATATATATACATACATGTGTGTGTGTGCACATGTATATCCTCATTGCAGGATTGTTAAACCATGTTAATTCCTCCATTCACCATTGATGACTAAACCACCATTTTTGAAGAATAGGGGTATCTAACCACGTCCCCGTGGTAAATATTGCCAGAAACGCTCTCCAGCTCTAAGTTGCTTTCTAAACCCATTTAACTATAGATAAAACCACCATATGGACCATAAACCCTTCTTAGCCAAGACTTGAAAACCAACTTACCTAGGGACCTAGCGAGGCCTTTGCTGCCTTCCGGGCTGGAATTTTCATCCCAAGCTTCATGTTCCATGGCAGCCACCAGGTCCTTCTGCGTGGCGTGGGCGGGGAGGCCAGGTTCTGCTCGTAGTCCTCCGCCAAGGTTTCAAACCTTGGCTGCGGTGCCAGAAAAATGTCATATTGACATCGATATGTCATATGTGTTTTTTTGGTATACATTAGAATATATATATATATATAATATATATATGTAATTGACAAATTGAAAAGCAACAAAAAATATACTACTAGATGATAATGTGTACGTGTATGCACGTGTACATACATATACATATATATATATATTATAAAATGTACTTTGCTACTCATGTAACTATTTATTTGGTCCATCCCTGACTTTGGCCCCCACGGGAAAAATAAACAAGACTCGCCGATCCAAAGTCTGCCTTGATTCTCATCAACAAGTGACTTCTCTGTAACAGGGTCTCTTGTAAGGAAGAACTGCGGTGTTGGCAAGCCTGCTTCAAAAGCAAAGTCAGCCAAGAAAGATGCCGTGGACAAGAGCCTCGGATGGTCCAACTCGCGCGAAAGGGGCTTCAGAAAAGTGACTTGGGGATGTGAAACCAAACGTATAAACAAATTCAATCTCTAGATAGATAGATAGATAGACAGACAGATAGATAGATAGATGGATAGATAGATAGATAGAAAGAAAGAAAAATAGATAGATAGAAAGAAAGAAAGAAAGATAGATAGAAAGATAGATAGATAGATAGATATATAGGTAGATAGATACAAAGATAGATAGATAGAGAGACAGACAGACAGACAGATAGATAGGTAGATAGATAATAGATAGATAGATAGATAAATAGATAGATAGATAGATAGATAGACAGACAAATAGATAGATTCAGATAGATAGATAGAGAGATAGATAGCATGGGCCATTAAGTGTCCCCATTGAACACCACCCAACCATTAGGTATATGGTCTATAATGGCTACTATAAGGTGATGTCCAATATACCCAAAATGGGACAGTTACCAACCCCTGGATAGATAGATAGATAGATAGATAGATAGATAGAGAGATAGATAGATAGATAGATAGGTAGGTAGACAGATAGACAGATAGGTAGATAGATAGATAGATAGACAGATAGATAGATAGACCGATATATAGATAGATAGAGATAGATAGATATAGATAGAGATAGAAAGAGATAGATAGAGATAGATAGAGATAGAAAGAGGCAGATGGAGATAGATGGAGATAGATGGAGATAGATGGAGATAGATGGAGATAGATAGAGATAGATAGATATAGATAGAGATAGAAAGAGATAGATAGAGATAGATAGAGATAGAAAGAGGCAGATGGAGATAGATGGAGATAGATGGAGATAGATGGAGATAGATAGAGATAGAAAGAGATAGAAAGAGATATATATATATAGATATAGATAGATATAGAAATAGATAGATGTAGATAGATATAGAAATAGATAGATGTAGATAGATATAGATAGATATAGAAATAGATAGATGTAGATAGATATAGATAGATATAGATAGATATAGATATAGATATAGATAGAGATAGAGATATAGATATAGATATAGATAGATATAGGTATAGATAGATATAGATTAGATTAGATTAGATTATATTTATCTTTAGATTTAGGTTAGATTTAGATAGATATTTCATGGGTTATCATGGTGTATACATGCTGAAGGCCAATGTTTTTCTGATTTTGCTGAGAATGCGCATATCCGGGCCATTTCCAAGTCAGGCGCAGCGGCGAAGTTACCAGCAATTTGCTGCTCAAATGCCGTCTGGAATCTTTGGTTAAAACATGTAAAATGAACATATCACAGTCCATGTCTGTGAGATTTGCCGCAAATCTATCACATTTAGATAGGCCAAGAAGCTAGCTAACTTGTTCTTACCCCTTTTTGCTTGGTGTAAATGTTACCCTGTATATATATATATGTGTGTGTGTGCGTGTGTGTGAATAATCTACATGCTATTATATACACTATAAATCACTATAATCATATTTACATATGTGTCTGCGTGTTTGCACTATTCTCTCTCTCTCTCCATGGCCATCTCCAGGAGTTCAGCTGGGCGAATTTATTATGTACTGTATATATGTCTATTCTTGGTTCTGATTATTGATTAACCCCTTGCACTTGGGTAGGCGGGCCAATTCATGGCCTACAAGAAGCAGTTTCAGAAACGAAGCTGCGAACCATTTGGCAAACCGCGCCTGGTGGAAGAGGCATTGCGCTGCTGCTCCTGGTTGTAGAGCCGCTGTGCCATGGCAAATAACGACCTGGGGTGCGCGCGCGCGCGACAAGTGAAGCGCAGCTTGCAACGGCCAGGTGTCCGGGGTTTATAAACGGCGTAAAACAAGAGGTAAAATGACAAAATCCTTCCGCTTATGGACATCATTTACCTATCATATCATATCCCATAATAGGTTGGAACATGCCTATTCTATTTGCACGAGTTTTATAGTTTTTTACAGGAGAACTATAGGCTTCACATGATTTCACCATCAAGTATAGGGGCTGCCTGTTCAAGTTTTCCTGGACTAGTTCTGGTGGAAACATCAAATGGAGGTATCCTACATGTTCTCACTTTGAACCAGTTTTTCGAATGGTTGAGTGAGTCAAAAAATACTGGTCACAAACTTGTGAACCCAGAATATGGGAGGACTAAGAGGATCAACAAAGATCTTGAGGGCTTGAACCTGACCAATTCAATTCATATAAACTCTCAAGTTTGGGTTGTCCGGAAATGGGGGAAAACAAACGTAACCCTAACATTGCCAAATATGGAGCAAAAAGCTGAGAAGCCATGGAATTTTGAGGTACCCTACTTGTCAAGGACAAATCCGAATAGGAAAACAGAAATGGGTTACCCTCTGGTAAACTAACGTAACTATAGAAAATCACCATTTTTAATGGGTAAATCCACTATAAATGGCAATTTTCAATAGCTATGTTAGTTTACCAGAGGGTAATCTGAAAATAGAACCGCCAAAGCCTAATGATTATCATAAGGTTCTCATTAAGATTGTAATTTGGGGGAGTGTACCCTATTTTCAGGAACACCCAAATCAAGCTCCTTCTTGCAAACCGAGAGGGACGAAGTGTCTTTGGAACAATCCACATCGGTTGCCTCAATGCCTTCCTGAGTCGGGTGGGCAAGGTGCTGCAAATCATGACTTTGTTGGCTGATGACTACTGGGGGGAGGCACTAGGAGTCCAAAGAGAACACAATGAACATCACCAGGAGCATTTTAATCACATTGCCTAATACCCAATTATCTGCCCATTACATCCCCGCTTTATCGCCGGTTCCATGATCCGAATAGTTTCAATTCAACCCATACAGCAGGTTTGGAGCCATCGAATTGCAGCCTTGGCCACTCAACTTAACACTCCCTTAGCATGGCTTACTTGTATTCATCCAACAAATTGATTGAATTATATACCATTGTACCCGCCTGTAAAAACAAGGTTTCGAATTTTAGGCCGTGTTGGAGCTTCAATCATGATGTAAACAAAGAAGTACATAAATACAACAGCATATACATAAATCAATATGTATATATATATATATATAAATGTCATATATTGTGTATATATATATATTATATGCGTGTAAAGACCAGCAAAATGAGATAAGTATCATTAATTATCTGCCGTCCATTAATAAATCTCATCACCACCCAACTCCCAGTTGGTTCCCCACGACAGCTCTTCACCGCCAAAGCGCCGGTGGAGGATAGGGTGGCCATAGGTCCAACTGCTGACACCTGACATGGCTTGACATGGATATCCGTGGATTCCCGCATATAGATGCATATGGCTACTATGTATGTGTATAAATATATAATTATATATATATATATATATATTATATAAAAATGGTTAATCATATATACTGACATATTATTTATCCCATTATGTGAGTTCGGTTGTAACCAATGTGGTTCTGAATCGCTAACCAGGATGATCAGGATGCACATCCAGAGCGTTCCCTCTCCAGTGCCTGGCGATCATTGAACATCGCATGCTTTCGGACCACAAAATGTTGAAGGCCTCATTCAGCTCGGTGGCTAAGGCCTGCCGCGGAAGACAAGGGTAAAGAAACGTTTTGCAACCTACGGAGGTTAGGATGCAGAAATCTAAACCGTCAGCAGCCAATACACTCGGCAAGCCAACCTCTTTGGAACATTTTGAGCCAATGAATCGACATGACCTGAATGACTCACATCCCGGTCTGCATTGGGAAGCTGTTTCACATCGTGTTTACCCATTCCAGCCCCCTATGAAATCCTTCCAGAGAGTGGGGCCCAAAAATGATTCGATCATTTCGATCCAATACTAAATTAGGGGTTCTGGCTGGCGCGTTTTCTCAGGGAGATCCTTTGACAACTTGGCTGCCACAAATCCCGCTATGCGTGCCACCTGATCTGTCTGCCCTCGAACTTTCTCCATGAACTCCTGGCCGCAACGAGCTGCAACGGCAGCTCGTCAACTTTCACACCTCCCCAGTTGCCCAAACCTAAAACTGATATGATACAGCCATAGAGTCTACAAAGTTAACATATCTTGAAGAAAATCACATGTCCGAAAGCACAGGGACCAAGGATAGCGACTACCATTGTTTCCAGAAAGTGCTTCATCTTTTCTGCGAATGTGCTCAAATGAAGATATGTTCCTCAGTGAATATGCAGTACCGATTAGATGAGTACTTTAAGAAAACATTGCAGCTGCAAAAATTTCGTTTTTTTTGAGCGCGGAGCATATGTAATCACAGTGGAAATTATATGTATATATATATATATATACATATATACAGAAACATGCACACGTACTGATTTTATGACGTACATAAATACGCATAGGGTGAAATCTTTATACACACGCAATTGTATGATGTATACATGAACATATGAGCAAATAATATTGAGCAACTATGCACATAAAGTTTAGACACAACACCAATGTATTGATATCGGTTTTGCATGTGAACTTCAGCTTGTATGCATATGGAATCATATGAATCTTACTGCTGGCTATAACTTTGACGTTTAACCACATATATGATATGTATTTAACTATTGCATATCGTATATCAAACAATTATTTTGCATATCATCTCTCTCGTTCTCTGTGTCTCCATCGCCTTTACATAATATATATATATACATAGATAGATAATCAATTATAAGCAAATATATATACATATGTTTGTATGTGCATAGTGTGCCCCCGATTCCAATGCTTCTTCACTATCTCCGCGATTGCATGGCGTACCCATGTTTGGACCCAAGCATCATATGTTGCTTAGTGGCCTCACTATGGTTGGCTCAATCCCTCATGTTGGCAGCATAAATTATGATATCATATCCCACCATACTGCCACGTACATATCCCATTGTTGTTGCTTCTATATCCCATGATTATCACTTTAAATCATCATTAAATGGTTGGTTTGTGTTGGTTTTATGCCCCACTTTGCTGGTTAAACATCCAAATATCTGGTGCTGATTCGATCGCTCTACCCCTTTTTGATGGTTAATCCCCCCCATGCCCGCCCGCATTGCATGTGGCTGAATTAATTATAATATAAGTGAGTGACTAACCTGAAAATAGCTCTTATCAATTGTCATCATACTTACTAACCATCATTCCAGTGACGTCAAAGTGAGGCAAAGCCCCGTCCTGCACCGTGGGGGCGGCGTGCAGCTTCGATGCCAGCCTACTGCCTTCTGGAACCTCGTCACCTGGCACCATACGTGATGTCTAAAAAGTAAAAGCAACCTGCTTACGTGTATAAAAGATTATAAAAGTGCAAATAAATAACATAGAAACATAATCCTGTAATGTTCTACTACAATGATATGATTATGTGTGTAGTGAAGTATTGTATATTATAGTTGGTTCACCTGTCTAGATGAAATGATTAAAACATTGTATGTGTGGGCAACCAACTTCATCCTCTACGGGCCGATAGTCTGCAGGATTGTTTCAAGTACCCGGGAAAAAGAATCGACCATTGAATGCGTGTAACCGAGCCCACCAAGAGAAAAGGCTCTGAAAACTCCCCCTCAGCATAGAAAACAAAGGAAAACAAACCATTTCCAATCAATTTATAGATGACATGTTCACATCTCATCCGCGCCCCCGCGCCGTCCGCGGGAAGCTCGGAGAAGGAGCCCTTCCGAAAGCGGCATCCGCTGTGACGGGCATAGCCCTCGGCGGCCTGCAGAAGCCTCGGCTGGTAGAGCAACATGGGAGATGGGGGATACTGTGGATGGTTGCAAAATTCTACATCAGTTGAAAGGTGATTTTTCCCCATTGAATAGGGTTTCAACCATCCGGTTGGTGGTGCAGGATATCGCAACCATCCACAGTATCATGGGGATACAATGTGGACCAAGTGATGATAAGTGGCCAAATATACAACATGCCTCTCTCTCTCTCTCTCTCTCTCTCTGAAAATCAATATCAATTCCTATATGGAATACTTTGAGAGAGAAAATGAACACGAATCAGCAGGTTTTGGGGTAACTTATTCTTCGACAGACCCATTAAATGGAGATGGACTCATATCATAAATAGTTCAAAACAGTTTTACACGAAAAAAAATCAAAATAGTTGCGTAAAAGAAAACATGAAATGACAATGGGAAACACAAAATGATGTGACATAGAAACCTTGGATATGTCCAGTCGGCTGGCAATGAGATGAGATTTTGGGATGCACAAATTGGCAATGGGGAAGCTGACTGACCTTTGTACAATGCGTTTTCTTTATATTATATTGTATTGCATTATATTGTATTATATTATATTATATTATATCATACTAAATTATATTAGATATTGTATTATGTACATAATTACATATAGATAGATATGTGTGTGTGTCCTTCCCTCCCTACTGCCTTCAGACAGACCGGCTGGAGATCTACATGTTTTGCTCCATATCCTGATTTCACATCAATTTACGCACAAAAAAAAACACCCAAATGCAGGTAAACAAGCAAGATACATTGAGGGTTGTAGAGCCACCTAGCGACCGCAAAAGCAGACCAAACGTCTCCAACAGATCTTTCTTCCCAGTGGCACTCTGAAGTGAGGGAAGGCTTTGGCGTCCAAAAAACCTGGAACAAAAGGTCTGTCACATCCAGCTTATCCTTTGTCCACCATGGTGCCACGTGACCATGGTCACACGGCAAACGGCACAAAGCAATACAATTTACACTGCAATAAATCAACAATATGGAAAATCCAAAATTTCTGGAAAAAATAACTTGGGAAACCATTAATTTTACATACCTATGTGAATTTACTGGAGCTCGAAGGTTCCATGTGTACAGGAATCGCTCATTCATAAATAATATATGATAATAATATACCAAAACAATGGGGAGATTGCTTGATCAGGCCGGACTACCGGAGCGAAAAAAGGGGGTGCCGCAATTGCCTACGTCTCTGTGATCGGGTAAACATGTGCAAGCACCAATCATCTTTGCACACCCATGGTTCTTGAACCCACACCATCCATCTCAAATAAATCTGCTGAGACCTACCATGATTATATTGAGATATATCAAGGTGTATGTAAATTGAATTCGCTCATAGTGGATTACATTGCATTCCATCTGACATGGACTATACTAAATGCACATATCATATTTTGATTATTTTTGCCATGTAGCTTTGATACAAATTTAGACATATCAACTCCTCCATTCGTCGGATCCCACGGCTGCCTTCTGGACGATCTTCCTTCTCCAATCCAAGCATTGCAGCAGCGCTTTTGGATGCGGAACCAGTTCTAAAAAATCGGCATAAAACGCCGTGATGTAACGCTGATGAATCATTTCTACTATATCTACCCTATCCAAAAATATACTTAGGACAAAACTTCAGAAAAGAAACAACACGTGATGCAAAATTCAGCAACCAAATAAGCAAATTCATGATACGATGGAACTACCAGAGGCCAAGCTTGGTACAGGGCGCCCCAGCTGAAACGGCTACAGAAAGACTTTGCTGTGGAGGCTGTGCATATGTTCATTCCGATCTCCGGCACTTTCAGGTGCCCACCTGACATGTTGGAGGTTTACATGCAATCAATGCTCAAACGTTGGAAGGTCCAGGTAGCCTTCTTTGTACATTGTCCCTCTATTTGGGGCAGCTGTGCCTGAAAATGGCGAGACCAAGAAATTTGCCAGTGTTAATTCGGAACATGCTGATACCCCGTACCTAAACAAACCAATACACCATGTGAGCAATAGCTATCCCAACAGTGAGTTGCATGTTCCCTTTTCAATAGGAAAACACCCAAGATTAACGATGAACCAATGGGTTTTGACACTGCTCATGCGTGGTTAGCGACACCGCGCCTTCTTTTTGGCCCGCGCCATTTTGCAGCAGAAATTCCGTGCAGGTGTCCGGGAGATCCGGTCGCCTGCAAAAAACACATCCTGATGACCAGCTGAACCCGTAGGATGCTTTAACACATCCACAGTGCTGACAAGACACCTATTGGTTTAGTTACTACCGAAAGATTAGTTTGCCATATCAGTTCCTAAAACAGTTCCATGTTCATCCAACTTCAATGTGATACAAAAGAAAGTAATACCACATAGTGAACTGAAATAACACAACATGCCATTAACATAAAATATCAAAATATAATATCGCATAATTAAATATATAATATCATATAGCAACATATAAATGCATATAAAAACAAATAATATCTCGAATAATTAATATAATATAATATAATGTCGTCATATACTATACTACTAGTTACTATATTTAAATATGTTTAAACAATGATATCAACAATGGTTCTAAAGATACCCAAAACTATTTTCCCATTGCCAGCTTGGATTTCAAGAGATCAGAGGGGTCATGTTGGGACCATTGCTTTGTATACGCCAATGAAAATCCAGTGCTAATCCAGTCCAACTCGCAGCAGGATTCGCTGCTCCAAATGCTTCAACTGTCAGGTGGGCCGAATGGCCGGGCGCTTCAACACGCTTTTTAAAGACCTTGGCCACCGGGCTGGGACTGGGATATCGTGGGTGTATACAGTACACATGATTCGCTCACCCCTATCTCCGGAAGTATTTCTAGCTGACAATGCACGTATCATGGTGGCCAAAAGCAAAGAGAGCAATGCAATGAGGAACTTCAATTGGTTTTCCAAGATCAGCATCTGGGAAATCAATGCTGAATCAGCATGTCCACTACAAGAATTGAACCCCACATTGATCGTCGGAGTTAAAACCAAGTGACTTCATGGGCGTCGATTTTGGCGAAGCTCTTGGCGACGCTTTCGGCGACGCTTTCGGCGTGGCTTTGGGCGTGGCTTTGGGCGTCGCTGTACGGGGCGTCGCGGGTGCCCTTGCCTTCCGACTGGGTGCGTCAGGGCTGGCGGTGCCCCAGCCATTCTTGGCCTCGCTCGGTTGACATTTTGGCTTTGAGTGACAAAGGTTTTTGGAAAGTCGTCATTCAAGACCCCAATGGAAAACTGGTTGGCAGACAGCAATCTATCCGGTTTAACGAAAGTGTCTTTCGCTATTCTTCCCTAATCTTCTCTCCCCCTCTGACCGCGCAGCGGCCAAGGCTCTGCAATCTTTTTAAACTCCTCATATTTTTCGGACGGGATCTCGCCTCGGCTGATAGGTAGGGAATGGTAGGGATGTACTGGGTTATCAAACCGAGGTGATGACCATTTAACAGGAAAAACGCACATTCACACAAACCCATGCATGTGATGCTCTGGGGCAATGAAATAGATAAACTTTATGGCAACTTTCTTTGAGTGGTCCCCACCCGCTGACATTCTAGCCGTTTTGTCCCAGGGGACGTCCCAGCTCGTAGGTCGGCATCAACAGAAAACCCTCAGTTGTTTGGCCATGTCCTTGATCTTCCGTTGTCCTTGAACTTGATGTTGATTTCCCGTCAACATCCAGGGCCTGTATTATACAGTATACAGTTTCGCCAAGTGACCTCCAGCCTTGCAGTTTTTGCTGCGACTGGGCAGGCATGGATCCATTCAATGGCTGTCATATATGGATATATATATATGGTACAAACGGACGGATTACTGAATCAGTCGCGGGCGACTTCGCAATTGGTGTTTGTGCTGGTGTGGAAGAGCCATTCAGTTCGGCCTTTTGGTAGCGTTTACATGGTGAACATTGTGCAAGGCCAACCACGCTGCTGGAGCTACGATCTGGTGGATATCACAGTGTGGTGTCAGCAACACTTCGTAAGGGTCGGTAACTATTGCTTTTCAGCTTGCACCGGCCGGTTTGATGTGCATGTTTTGTTCGGGCAAAGTCTAGCGCAGCTAGCCCATCGCTGGCTACATCATTTGCTGGAACTTTGGGGTATTTCACTGCATTCAATATATGTGCCGGGCAAACCTCTGCATTGGGCATCAGTTGAGCGTTGCAATATGTGACAGGTGGAGCGCCATTCGTTTCCTCAGGGAACACCTAGGAGCATACACTGGTTAACTTGAGTGGATCATAGTGGATCCTTTTCGGTTTGGTCATCGTTGCTGAACAGGATCGATGATCCTATTCTGATTTTGAGTACGATAGCAGCTAGCACCCACGGCACCACTGTGACTGGTCCCTGGTGCGCTGACACAGCTCGTTCGAACCTGGGGTCTTGCACACGTGGGGGTTTAGCAGAACATTTTCCTGTCTGAGGTGTTTGAATATCCATGCCTGGCACAGCCCACGGCTTGAGCTTTGATCATGCAGCCCTAGCTGCTTTTTGATCAACAATGAACCACATGTGATCATATTGCAGCCACCTGTGCAATGTTTGATTTTGTATTGACTTGGGCGCACAGGAGCTCAAATGGAAGGCGGCTGGTGCTCACCATGGTGCTCACCTGCCTTTGAGGTTTTAGTTGTTGTAGTGTGTGTGTCGATCTCAGCCTCGTGGCTATGATTGGCACCGCTTCTATGTCTCCTCGCTGTTCTTCAGCGTCAAAGTGGGGCTGTGTGCCTCATGTGATGGTATAGTTAGTTGTTTGATGCTGTGTGTGTTCGAAGCACGCCATGTTTTTTTCGTGCATAACTGTGACATATTGTGAGAAGTGCAAGGATCCCGGGCCCTCTTCACAGCAGATGCATTCATCCGCAAAGCCGCAAAGCAAAACCCACCGACATTCACTCCGCATTCTTTTTGAATTTTTATCTGACATGTATTCTGATATTCTAACAATTTCTAACAGGCATTTTATCTGTTAGCTGACATTTTAATCATTTTATCTGACATATATATATTCTGAATTTCTAAATCTGGCATTCTATCCGACATTCTATGTGACAAGTGCCCACTGAGCTCTGGCGCTTGCTGTTGAGTTCCGTAGTGCCCACTGACATCTGGCGCTCGCGGTTGAGGTCCCCCATTGAGATCTGGCGCTCGCAGTTGATGCAGAGGCGGAGTCCGAGGCAGGCGGAGGCAGGCGGAGGCAGGCGGAGGCAGGCGGAGGCGGGCAGCACCCCTGATAAAATCTAGAGACCCTCACCTGGCAGGTGGGG
>Ga0126342_10010565_pt1 | contig 16518 bp, 18 predicted proteins | sample Cyp1metagenome_FD_92528 | JGI IMG/M metagenome (GOLD analysis project Ga0126342, IMG submission 92528) | Coral microbial communities from Lord Howe Island, Old Settlement Bay, Australia - Cyphastrea 1 metagenome | ecosystem: Host-associated > Invertebrates > Cnidaria > Coral ... | reverse complement strand
TAATGATGATGATGATGATGATGATGATGATGATGATGATGATGATGATGATGATGATGATGATGATGATGATGATGATGATGATGATGATGATGATGATGATGATGATGATTTTGATGATGATGATGATGATGGTGATGGTGATGGTGATGGTGATGGTGATGATGATGATGATGATGATGATGATGCTGATGCTGATGCTGATGATGATGATGATGATGATGATGATTGATGATTGATGATTGATGATGACGATGACAGTGGGTGTGTGATGTTCAAGGTGTGGTGCCCGACAAGTTTGCAAACTCTGGTGCGCAGCTCTTGCGGCAGACATTGATGCACCAATCACAGAGCAGCAAGCCTCCGGATCAAGAGTTGCACGCGGCACAAAACCAGCCTTACTCGTTTACACCCACTATATAAATGGTGTGAGACTTTCTGAACCATAAAGAACGTCAATGCCACACAACATAAGCGCAAGCAGTTCCACCAACGGAACCATCATATTTCCCGACAGTACTTTGGCCACAAACCAAGAAAACGCCCCGGGGGTGCCTTCTGTGCTGGCGGCTGCACAATTCTTGAGAAGAAATAATATGGCACTACAGCGGCGTAGCAATTTCATGTTAAGATATGGGCGGGCTTGAAATTCCCGCGGATTTGCAAGGTGACTTTCATATATAGATTGTTGCATTTTACAGGCAAGTTGGCGAACGGGCTTGAGCGTGTAAAGTGGTTGGCACTTGAGGCCAAGCATGAAGGGACGAAAGCTAGCTTGGCAGGGAGCTGGAATGTAAACACAATCATGCTGAGCATACGGATGCTGCCGAATTTGCTGCCGGTGGCGACATGCCGACAGTGTCCCCGGGTGGATTGAGCCACGGCCAAACTGCTTGTGAACCAGCCAGCTGGGGGGAGAGGGGGTAGTTCAGTATGAAGTTTCAATTGGAAGTTCCACCCCCCCAATACAGCATCACAAATCCTGCATTCAGTTTGCGGGAAGCCAAAAAGAGACGACTTCTGCAAGACACTGTTGCGAAGCTGATTTCTTGAAAACAATACAAAACGAGACGACTTTAGCACTTCCCTGTACCGTGCTAGAGCAAGAGGGACTTCAGCTAGCAGAAGGTAGCTTTCGTGATCATGTCAAAGGAGCTGCTGTAGCGTAGGATCCACTGCGTGTTCAAGTTAACATGAACGTTACTACCCCACCCCACCCGACCAAGCCCATGACGTAACATATTTATATATATATACACATTATATACAACATCTCTAGCGGGAGACACTTGTAACGTATGATCCATTGCGTGTGCACAGTATGACTCATTGCCTGTGCACAGTGACATGAACGTGGCAGCCCCGCCCCACCTCACCCCACAACGAAAGCACACCGTCGTGAAAAAGCGCATAACTGCACGTACGCCCTGCTAGGAAAACGCGAATGCCACATTGTACAGAACAGGAAAAAAACATCGGGCGAGGGAAATGCAGGAATGGGAAGGCCAGCAACACGGCAAAGCTGTCGGAGCTCATCAGTAGGCCTCCGTCGTAGCCAGTCACAACCTTGACTCTGAGATGCTGCTGCCAAAGCACCCAAAAGGTCTGCAGAATGCTGAGAACCCATGGCAATCCACGAGAAAACAGGAGGGGCTAATTGTGGGCGCGATTTTTTTTTAATGATGATATTAATGCTTTTTTCTCGGGTATCCCTTGAAAACAAAGCAAGGCGATGGGCATAATGCGATTCGATTTTGAAAAAGAGGAACATGACCCTGAGAATTAACACACTGTCACCTGCAGAATGCACTGCATGCACTCCTCCAGAACAATGATTGGTATTGATTGGGCTCAAAAAGATGCAAATTTCAAGGAGAAAACACGCCTTAAAAGAGAAAACAAAATACATAGCCGCTTCAAATTCATTCAAATTCTATCTATGTATAATATTCTTGGCAAAAAATGCAAGATTGGCTACGCAGTTCCCAGGAAAATATCAATCCTTCCTCTTGTGCGGCAAAAATCATGACTGTTGGAAATAGACTGGTCTGAAAGAAGTGAATCATCTTTGAAACCACCACTTTATTTCATCTACAAAAACTGCTAGTCACAACATGAAAGCAGGTCCCTGTTTGCTCAACAGGTTGTTGACACGTTTAAAAGAACGGCTACCCTTGATATAGTGCCATCGTACTGAACTAGCAAAAGCCCACCAAACAACCTGATGCTAATAGGTTGTTTGTAGCCAGCTGGTATCACACCAACTCTTTTCCATAGTGCAACTTGAGAGGGGGAACACGAAAGGTAGGTGATCAAGAAGGGGAAGCAAAGCCTCTCTGTGTAAAAGCTGGCTGTGTGTAAAAGCATGCTGTGTGCACAAGCTTCTGTGTGTCAAAAAACTTTTTCTGTGTAAAGTCATGTGTGTAAAAGCGTCTGCGTAAAAACTTAAATGAGTAAAAACTTCTGTGCGTAAAGGCTTCTGTGCGGAAAAGTTTCTCTGTGTAAAAGCATCTGTGTGTAAAAACTGCTTTGCGTAAAAACTTCTGTGCATAAAAGCTTCTGTGCGGAAAATGTGTAAAAGCTGCTAAAGTTTCTGCGTGTAAAAGCTTCGGTGTGTAAAAACTTCTTTGCGCGGTCTGTGTGTACAAGTTTCTCTGTGTCAAAGCTTTGTGTAAAAGTTGTTCTGTGCAAAGGCTTCTCTGTGAAAAAGTTCTGTGTGTGTAAAAGCGCCTGCGTGCTTTTATTCATGCGCGCAAAAGCATCTTTGTGCAAAGTATCGGTGTGTAAAAACTTCTGTAAAAGCTTCTCTGTGCACAAACCTCTCTGTGTAAGAGTATCTGCGCATAAAAGCTGCTCTGTGTAAAGGCTTCTGTGCGTACCTGTAGAAGCGTATCGGTGCCAAATGCGTCACCACAGCAGAATCGCAAATAAAAAACATGAAACAAAAAAAAAACAAGCTCAAATGCAAGCTGTCGTTACCGTTACCGTTGTTGATGATGGCGGTGATGCGCGCAGGGCCACACAAGGCCTTCGGGACAAATTACTGTTGTAAATTTCAATGTTTTGGCGCCTCACAGCCCAAAAAACACGATCTTTACGATGTTTTCTGTCCTTGGTAGCAAAAAGCACGGTATTTACACTGTTTTTTTAATTTGGACGGCACCTAGCAAAAACACTGGTATTTACGCATTTTTTATCATGTTCCAAAAGTCACAAAACCCTTGTAAATTATATACAATGTTTTGGGGCTGCTTTTAGGGTTCGTGGGGGGCCGGAGGGGGGTCGGGCTGGAGTCCCAAAATATACAATCTCCTGAATAATCAGGCAACGGGGCTGGCCACCCTCCCTTTACTTCGTGAAGTAAAACTCAAGGTAGCCCCACTGGAGCTACCTTTCGTGCTCTGTCACCCTTTTGAAGCTATATTTCAATTAACAGTGGAAGAGCATGTATTGCTGAATGAACCACATTCCCAGCAAGCAATCCTGTGAAAAAATCAGAACCGTCAAAGAAGTACAGTCTGCTTTTCAAATATGTGGCAGCCCGTTCCGTCAAAAAAAGCTACTTCGCTTGTAAGCTGATGGTTGCAGAATTTTCTTGCAGAAGAGCTCTCCTTGTTAGGGCTGAAACCCTCCCCAAAAAAATACACTCGTCCTCTTCAATATGCATTGTGTGTTCAAGTACAGCATTCCTGTCTTCGATTGTTTTTGATGGCAACATTCCTCGGAAAAATGCATGTCCCTTCAAAGCAGAATACTTCACTTAAAGCTACTGTCTTTTTCAACAACAGAAACAGTAGTGTTGCAGAATATCAAGTGATATCAACTGCATCTTTTGAAGATGGAACACTCCCTTCAAAGAAGCTCCGCTGTCCTCTATGTGGAAAATAAAACAAACCATTTCTTTGAAAGACAGGCTTCATTCCTCGAAAAGTAACATGCACGTCGCCAGACGTTTCACTCCTTAAAAAAAGAAAACTGCGCGTCCCCAGGACTACTGCACATATGTTCTTTTGAGCTAGAAAAGTAGAGACGTGGCTTGTGAAAGATGCATTTGATAAACAGGTACTGCCTTACAGGCAAGACGAATCAGACTTCGATTTTGCATTCAGGAATGATGCTACTGTATGGATCAAAACGTGCAAAAACAAACAAGACGAAAGGAAAACATAGCTTTGGCATGCTAGAGCCAAGTGGTCCCAAACCATTGTCTTTGTGGTTTTGTCTTTTTGTTGGTAACTGGTAGTATTGTTTGTTTGAGTTTGTTTGTTTGTTCTTGCTCTTTTTGGTTTTCTTCTGACCCTGCGATTCCAAATTAAACTGAAAGCAAGCACAGTGAATGTGGAAGACAAATAGAAGGCAAAATTATAAATTCGGATGTTCTTGGCAAACTCGGCAACGTGCCAGCAACACTATTTAGAAATGCAACACGGTGATGTCAATTCCAGATGTTCCTGCCACTCAAAAACTCTGGCAATGTTACTTCACAAAGCCCGGGTGGAATGCTCTTGGAAAAGAATTCTGCCTTTCGGCAATGCTCCTGAACAATGCACCCGTCACCCGAGAGATGTTTATTTGCCGATGTTACTTTGCAACGCTTCCCGATATTTCTAGGCACACACAATCATCAAAATTAGAACCCTGCCTGCCCAAAATCTGTGTTCTCCTACAGCGCAGTCAACATGCATTTAGTGTGAGAGTCTTGTGCGCAACACAAAAAAAAAAAACTACGTTTTACTACAGTTTCACGCGATCGACGTAAATTTCGTCCAAGAAGGTTGCACTTCGTAAACATCGATATGCGCTGCGCTGCCACCTTAAGAGAAGAATTTAGAAGGCTTGATACGTGTAGGGGTCAAGAAGATCTTTGCAGCTGCATCTACGCACCTGCATATATACACCCACATCTATACGCCTGCATATGCAAATTTGTATATAGTGGTCTTAAACAGCTGCATATATACACCTGCATATTTAAAGTTGCAGGCGTCCTCGACAAGTGCATTTATACACCTGCATATGTAAAGCTGCAGGTACCTTTTACGACTGCATCTTCACGCATGCAGTTGCTGTAGATTGAAAATGTATCCATGTTATGTTATTAGCCTTGAATTAATTATAGATGTATGCAGGAAGAATCTGTCGATTGAAGTTGTAGATGCATCGGTTGTGATGTTCTTGAAAATCATGATTTTCCGTGCGATCGTGCTGATGCGATTAAAATGCGATGATGATGTTGAGGATGATGACAATAGTAGTAGTGATGATAGTTGTGATAGTAGTTGTGATAGTAGTGATAGTAGCAATGATACTAGTAGTGATATGAAGTAGTAATCAATATGATAAACGTGATGATAATAGCAATGATCATAGTAATGATCATAGTAACGACAATAGTCATGATAGTAATATATAAGGATAGTAGTAATGACCAAAGTAATAATAATACCAGTGGTCAGAGAAATGACAAGAGTAATGATCAGAGAAATGGTAAGAGTAATGATCAGAGCAATGATAATAGTAATGACATAGTAATGACATAGTAATGATATAGGAATGATTTAGGCATGGTATAGTAATGATATAGTAATGACATAGTAATGATACAATAAGGATATAGTAATGATACAGTAATGATATAGTAATGATATAGTAATGATATAGTAAGGATAGAGTAAGGATAGAGTAATGACCAAAATCATGATATAGTAATGATATAGCAATGACATAGTCATGATATGGTAATGATTCTAATGATACTAATGATAGCAAAGATGGTATAGTAATCATAGTAATGAGTAATGATAGTAATGACAATCATGACAGTAATGATATTGATGTGATGATGGTGATGATAGTGAACCCTTTCGCAACATCCCAAAACAGAAATCACGCAGGGAGACAAGACAGGTCAAGTTTGAGAGGACGCTTATTTCAGGCAAAGAGCGAACGATTCATTAACAAGCGAGAACCCCTGTAGCTGAAGCTATCTGGGGAAAAAACGCATAGTTGCAAAGACCATGGTCCAAAAGAACAAACTCCAAGCAGGCAGTCGATGCAGTCACCTGATCATTAAGCAATTGCTGTGTCGTTGGCCCATTTGCTCGTTGGTATTGCGTCAGGATCACACAAACCACACTGGGCCCGCAAACACCAGTCCCTTATGTATTTCCCATTGTCCTGGAATGCAGGCACGCACTGAATACTCCCAATCAAATGAAACCCGATCTAATCTAGTCTCACTGCCACTTTCGCTAATCTCCACCTATCCTTGGCTATATGCAGGCCACTATGCAATCGAATTTGGCAAAGGCTGAATCCTACTCTCATCGAAGGCAATGTGTACCAACACTTGGCAATTGGAAACAGGATCTTGTGGTTCTGACCTCATTGCCTCATTTACTGTTCACATCTGTTCACAATTATAGACAAGTCTGACAAGTCACTCGGCCAAAACGAAAATCTAGAAGCCATGCGTAGGCCTCACCAGCCCATGGCATCACATGCGCAAAGATAGTTCGCTACTTTCAGAACTCTCTGGTGAATCAAGTCCTTGATCATTGACTGAGTTTAGGTCAATCACTTCTTAAGCCAGTTGCCACCGACGCTTCTTGCTGCAAATATGATCCAGGAGTGCTCTGACGGTCTCAGCATGTCCATCACTTGCACCAACATTTGGCGCCTCGTCTTCTGTCATCCTTTCAATGACCCCTTCGAGTGGACCGGTTTCATGAAGAACTGCCTTGTGGGAATGGCAGGTCCGGCCAAAGACTTTAAGAGGAACCTGATATCTTATGTCGAAAGGAACAGATAGACAGACAGACCCAGCGCACCAAGGCAGCACCATTCATGGTAAAATTGAAAGCGGCATCAAAAAGGCGATTCGCTGGAGCAAGGCTGGAGCAAGCGTAAGTTTTTTGAGTTTTTTGTGACAGTATGGTTTATCATAGTTTATCTGTGTACTGTATCAGGCTGCACCATGGCTCAAGCAAGATGCAAAAAGACGCCAAATGCCAATGAAAACATTACATCAAAGTTGCGCAACAAAGCACAGACAAGGTTTTGGAGAATATTTTCAAGCAACTCTGCCAAATGTTGTGTAATACTGCTTGAAAAACACATTGTATGTGTATGTCAAGCACTATGCATGCTCTTGGTCAATCACTATGCAAAGCCCAGCGTCAGGCTGCCCCCCCTTGCAAACCCCTTCCAGGCTTACATTTGAGACATTTACACTTTACACCCTGAAGCTTTTAAAGTTACAAACAAGGCCAAGAAAGACTCTATCATAAGAATCCTTTTATATAGTTCGCTTTTTTGTGGACCCTTTTTCTCGCCCTAAGTGTCAAGCATCAGGGTGCCCCACAAACACCCTTTGGAACCTCTGGCAACCTCCGGGAAACCCCCTGGCACTGGAAGCCGCAGCGAAACTTTATCTGGGCTCCAGAAGCTTAGCGCCTTCGAGGAAAAAAAACATTCTATGTACTTGCTGAAAGTGATGCATGGCTTGTTCACAACGAGTGACCGGATCATGTTGGGTAACCTTCGCAATCGTATTTCTAGTCGGATCTATAGGGGGAAACGGTGCGTGCGGAGGCTGAAAAAACATCGCTTCCACCGGTCCCCAATTACCGTGACGTGGTTCTCCACTGCTTTATCAACAGAGTTCTTGAATCTGCCCGGAGCACCAGAAATGCACTTTGTCTCAAGGCCCATGCATTGATCAGTAAGTGTACCTAAGATCCACACCCATCCCATTGCTTGCACAGCATCCACTGCGTCTGCGAATTCAAGTAAATCTTATCATTACCCAACCCTGCCTGGTAAGCAGCAGCACGGTGCACATACACGCAAATTCAGTTTGGCGATATCACCCTGCCAACCCTGCTCCAACAGCACCTCATACCCACCCTAACCCCATCGTATGTTCCAAGCAAAATGATCCCGAACACATTTGGTTCCACGGGTGCAGAAAGGATCTTCGGTCCCACTGTCAGATGCGCTGTACCATGGATAGGTACGAGGATCACAGAGGTATAATCTTTTGTTCTGCGATGTTCTGCGTTTTTCGTTCTGCAGTGACTCTCCATGTCTCTGATGAAAAAAGTATCGCCTTGTCTACTGTAATTTTTAAGGCTTTTAAGGTGCTAGCTTATTTTGTGTCATGTGTCATGCGATTGTTCCTGCAAAAGGCTTACGCTGTGTTCACTTCCCAACCATGCAGACAGTTGGGAACCGGTGCAGACAGCTGCCAAGGGTGGCAGTCGACGGGCGCTTCAAAACTGGATGAAAGTCAGGTGTTGAGCAAAAACGATCTGATTCAATCACTCTGGCACACTTCTGGTTATAGGTGTCACTCTGAGGTATGTATGCCTTCTGAAATTTTGTTGGCCTTCCTAACAAGTATCTAGACCCTGTCAGAGATCCAGTATCATTGACTTTGACACACCCCAGAAAGTTAGCATGCGAACTTTCAAACAATAAGTGTAATCTTAAGGAACATGCTGATATGTCAGATCAAATGTACAGTGCAGGGCCTAAATGAAGGACACCATAAACCGCCAAAGCAACAAATGGCATTATTTACACTGCAGTAATTGTGGTGCCTCAAATGCTTTGACTGCTTTTCCAACAGTGAGGAATCAGGCTTTGATTCTATTCAGCGGTTCACTGAGCGACTCTTGTATATACATATGTATATATATATATATATTATTGAGTCAACTCTTTCAACTCTTTTTCTCGAATCGGAAGCTCCAGGCAACTCTCCTTTGCAAATGCAAGACTTTAGGAATGATAATATATATATATATAGAATCTACAGTATATCTACATGTGTATATCTATACTTTGTATATCACTATGTACAGTACCTATACTAAATACATCCAAATACAGTAGAAGTATGCATGTAGTATATACCAAAGCCAATAATAACAAAGACATCCGTTAGCGGTTAGCGCAACTAAGCAACACGGGCACGGGAGGCTATGTGCAGGCCCAACTTAAAGGACAAGAAAGGAGCTGTCGCCTCCCAGAGATCTGGACTGTGACGGCCTTCGATATGACTCTTTGAATCGTCGATATTGCCAAATCGCCACATCTTCAAAGTCAAACGGTTCTGCAAATGTGATATCATTGTACAAGCTCATGTTGGACAAATAGTTCACATTCTTGTAGCTTATTTCATCCCCGCCTTTGTTTCTCTAGTACATGCGTGACTTGCTAATTCAATGCTGGATTCTTGGCCACGATCAGGAGTGGTCCATCGTCATAGTCATATTCCAGAATCATCCGGGAAAACTACTGCCAACTATACTAGTAGCTGGAAGCAACGGAAGCTTCTGGGACAATTTTCAACAGCTCTCAACCCCTTGAGATTGAACATGGCCCCAGTTTTTGCCTGAGCTAGGTCCGTGATCTCCTGGTCCAAAGCTTTGAGACCTGCAATGAAATATTCATGCTCAAAACGAGGTGCAATTCTTGCTATGTCTAACAGTCTTTTCAGTAAAATCTACTCTTGAGGATGTAGGTGATTGTATACGTTCAGTGCAGAAGAAAATATTCTCCGCCGAAGCATGATCAATGGCCACTGTGGCTCTCATGTCGAACTGCTGAACCTCACGGTATTTACAAGGAACACCAAGGAACCATGTCCATTCAACCTGGCTGCGAAACAAATCTCCACCAAGGTCCTAGTGTAGTTGACTATAGTAGATGGATCTAGATAGTGTAGTTGAGCTGTACTGTCATTGAGCAACTGCGCCGTGGCAGTGGACCACGCCTTCTTTCAGATCTTCTGGAGAATTCAATGGACAGATTCGTGCAGAGCCTTCATCTCCAAACAAGCCTGTGAAGATCAGCTCCTGCGAAATGCACGCGAGCTATCACCATGCTGCCACTCCAAGTACATTCAATTATAATCAATTATATGGCATGCCTTAGCAGCAGTCACAGGTCCCGAATCAACACCCGCAAGCTACAAGCCAGGTCTTTGATCTACTGGCTGTTGCGATAGGCTACTGAAGCATCTTGGCCCATCCCAGTGTTGCAATAACTTTCAGAGGCAACAGATGGCCAAAACCGCAGGATGTGAACGCATGCATTGCAATTATTGATCTTTCTGAGCATCTGTGGATCATGATCAATCATGATTGATCATGATTGACCATGATGAGTGTGACAGGAATTGAACCTCACCGTGCCTGTCGCACTTTTGATGCGTGGAACTTTGCTCAAAAGTAACGATTGACAATAATATCGCATTCTATCTTGGAGTTTGTTGCTGAGTCTTTGCGTTCCCATGGTACGTTGCTCATCAAAATATGTGAAACAAGCCTGGACCGCTGGGGATTTCTGAGACTAAAGAGATTCCTTGCAATTGCTACAGCTGCATACAGCTGCTACATTGAATCAAATTGTATGTTCAAGGAGCTGCGCAGAGCCGTAACAGAGTAAGGGGGGTAAAGAACAACGTACTTGTCCGTATGGTACAAAACATTCTTATCATTCTTGAAATAGCTATGTAGCTATGCTTTATCTTGTTTTCTTTCCTGTCCCGCCCGTGTAAATTAGAACTTCATGACACATGCATTGAGGAGTGAACATGCTTACTTCAAAACATGGAAACGTGTTCGGCTTCTATGTTTGTCTTGTCTGTTTGCCGCTCTGCTTCTCGCGTGTCTTACATTTGGAAGACTAGATTTAATAGAAACGTATAACAAACCAACAGGCTCCTCTGGTCGATAGAACCAATGGTCCATCTCTTGCGAGTCGTTTCGAGCTTGTGACAGTAGCGCCTTGCTGCCAGCCCAAGTTAGTTGATGCAGACAAACAGAGTATAAAAGCCAGCATGGCATCCCAAACCCCAGTGAAACCTGATCTAGATCTGCGGCGTCAAACAACACTTCCACAGTTGAATAATATAGCATACCAAGGCAAGAAACAAGCACTACTGACAGCAACCAACCCGACCGCCTTTTTCTTGTCCTTGAAGCCACAGTCAACCAGGCAAAAGCCTAGCAAACTAGGAACAATCAAACAGCACTGAGCTGGGTCCGTGGGGACATGATGTACCAGAGTCAAGCACATCCTCGACATCCCATCTTCAGGCAACTATCTACCGAAGCACCTTCCAAACTCTCAACGCAATTGCAGAAAGACTCTTGTCCGCACAACAAGAGTTGCAAATAAGATGTTTGTGCAAATTTGAACATATGTGAAGATATGTGGAGACAATCGCTGAAATCTGCATGGAAATAAAAAGCCTGAGATAAAACAAAGTAGTTACATTTTGCAAACATGGGTCGCATGCATTTGCATCTATAGATATGTCAATTTGCATATGTATATGTGATGAGCCCATTCAGTCATCTGCTCAACTCACCCGCTGATCGTTCAGTCACCAAATCCAACAAACGTAAAGCATGCAATCTATCAATCCCTGAACCAGTCAAACAGTCAGTCAGTCAATCAAGCCAATCAATCAATCAATCAATCAAGCAATCAATCGATCAAGTTTTTTGTCTTTCATTTATTTAGCACTTGGTTTGATCTTCGTCCAGCACTGTCATGATTCCTTCACGGAGTCCCTCTTCCACTCCATGAAGTAATCACTTCTCCATAAGCTAAGTAATCATATGTATCAGCGATTCTCTCAATCTATCAGTTCACGATTTGTTCAAGCAAAAAACAAACAAACAAGCAAGCCAACAAACAAACAAACAAGCAATCAAGCAAACATCAAATGAACAAACAATCACACTTTTCCTAGAGGCCTTCTCCTTCTGTCGGTTGTCTACCATTGTCTGAAAGCTCCACCGCTGGCTCACCAAGAGTGTACAGTTTTTCGCATCCATACAATCACGTAAAAATGCACTGAACAAGGTACTTACAAACGTGTTTTCATTTTATGATGTCAGTACATGCAAACAAAAACTGGCCATCTTTCACTTATCTGCAGAACACATTGTTTATTACGTTTTGCATCAATGAGCTACTGTGGGTGACACGGTCAGTGATTCAGGATCAAAATGTTTCCGATACATCCAGTTCTTTTGGTGCACAAAAAGTCAAGATATGCATCATGTATCCTCATAAATACACATATTTTCAATACATTTATTTGTTTGACATTGCCATGCATTGTGCTCTGCTGCATTGCATCCCATAACATTTTTTCATATTACATGACACAGCACAGCATAAACGACCCGCCGGGATGACCGCTCTAGCGGTTGATGATTTTCTCAAAAAAAAAAAAACAATCCAACAGCCGGACCCGAATGCACACCGCGAAAAACACTTTTGTTACAAACAACTTATTACAACAGGTGCCATTATGGACTGTAGAGTGGGGGGTGTAGAATAGAGTAGTGTAAAGTGTAGTGTAAAGAATGAAAACTAGAGTGTAGAGTGGGGAGTGTAGGGTGTGGAGTGCGAATCAGAGACAGCACAATGTAACGTCTAGAATTTAAAATTCGGAGTGTGGAGTGTACAGTGTGTAGACTGTAGAATGCGGGGTGTGGAGTGGACACTGTAGAAGGCAGCATGGGAGGCTAAAGTGTGGCGAGTAGAGTATGGAGTGTGGAGTAGCAAATGGGGCGTGTGTGTAGACTGCTGAGTGTGGAGTGTAGAGTGTGGGGTGTGGAGTGGAGACTGTAGAAGGCAGAGTGGGAGTGTAAAGTGTGGAGTGTAGAGTGTGGAATGTGGAGTGTGAAGCGCAGAGTGTGGACTGCACAGTGTAGGGTGTAGTGTGGGGTGTGTAGTGGAAACTGTTCGACGGCAGTGGGAGTGTCAAGTGCAGAGTCTAGAGTGTAGAGTGTGGAGTAGTGAGTGGGGCATGTAGGGTGTGGAGTGTGAGGTGAGAGTGTGGAGTGTAAAGCATGGAGTGTAGACTGTAGAGTGCGGATGAGTGCAGAGGGTAGTGCGTGGAGTGGGGAGTGGGGCCTGGGAATTGTAGAATGTAGAGTGCGGAGTGGGGAGTGCAAAGTGTAGAGTGTGGAGTGTACGGTGTAGAGTCTTGAGTGTGGAGTGTAGACTGTAGAGTGCAGGGAGTGGGGAGTGTCGAATGTGGAGTGCAGAGTGCAGAGTGCAGAGTGTGGAGTGCAAAGCGTGGAGTGTGAAGTGTGTAGTGTAGGGTGTAGAGTGGGGAGGCTAGCGCAGAGCGTGGGGTCTAGCATCACGTAAAAACAATTTAACGACATAAGTGATTCCACCACTCTTGTATATTGTTCCCCTGCTTCCGTGTCGTTGTAGACCTTGGAGTGTCGAGTGTAGAGTGGGGAGTGTAGGGCGGAGTGTGAACTCTAGAGTGTGGAGTGTAACGTGTAAATATAGAGTATGGAGACCATATGGAGTAATTGTGGAGTGTGGAGTGTAGTGTGTGGAGATCAAAGTGCAGACTGCAAAGTGGAGCGTCTGGAGTGTAAAGCGTATAGTGCAGATGTAGAGTATGGAGCGTGGAGTGTAACGCGTAGAGTGAAGTGTGGAGTGCAGGGTGTGGAGTGCTGAGTGCGGCGTGTAGCGTGTGAGGTATACAGTGTGGAGTCTGGAGTGTAGAGTGCAGTGTGTACAATGCGGGGACGGGATGTATGCGGTGTGGAGCGTAGAGTGCGGAACATCAAGTTTAGGGCATGATGCACTTGCCACGCAAAATGGCACGAAAGACAAACGCAATACCGTACCCCGCGAAGCCGTGCAAATGCGAAAAACACAAATTGCAAACAAGGATGATGTTGAGCAGGAGGAGGCAGGATGATGATGATGATGATGATGATGGTGGTGGTGATGATGATGATGGTGGTGATGATGATGATGATGGTGGTGGTGGTTATTGGTGGTGATGGTGATGATGGTGATGATGGTGATGATGATGTTTTGCATGCTGTGGATGATTTGGAGGATGTGGAGAATGGTGATGTTCAGCAGGATGATGTCGAGGAGGATGCTGCACGATTGTACGGTAACTACCAAAAAATGGACAGGCGCAGATCTCACCCGTCAAACGGGTGTACATTCACCGCGTTAAGCGAGCGGAGATCGACCATGCTAAGCAAGGCCCTTTCCGCCTTTGTTAGCACTGCTGTCTTGACTCTCCTGTTCAGGGCTTCACCAGACATTGGCATATACGGCATATACCATAGAGAAATACATAAATTCCCCCAACCCCACTCTGTTGGCGCGTAGAATCAAGTGCATGTGCAAGTTTCAATCTACAGCACGCTATAATTACCCCACCCCACACTACCCTGTCTGTGGCGCAGAATCAATTGCTTGTGCAAGTTCCACTGAACGTTTTCATCACCCCGCCCCACCCCACCATGTCTGCAGCATAGCATCACGTGTGTGCACGTTCCACTGCGATCGCCTCCCTACTCTGTCGGCTGGCAACCACTGCGCGCGTGCGAGTTCCAAACAACGTTATCATTATCAGTACACTCCACCCCACCACACCCTGTCCCTGGCACTGCGCGCAACTTCCGATGACCGCCATCATCGCTCACCCAATATAATATATATATATATATTCTCTCATGTTGCGTCTTGTGGAAACCAGCACGGCTACCTCGCCCGTTTTCACCCCGCTAGCATAAACATCAACATGGACACATACTGACGCAAAGGCAGGCATGTGCACACGTATTGTCTGTGCGTGTTTGGCTATCTGTTTTGCTTGCTTCGTGTTGTTTACCTAAACATACATGGACCAGCTTAGGGTTCCGCTTCAGGTTCATCTTCTCAAAACGTATTTCTGCATATGAATGCTCGAGCATAGGTCTAGTATGTAGAAGCCAATCTTGTGCACTTGGACCCCTGGTGATCCCCCCCTCTGCCCGACCCGCCTTGGGTGGCCAGTGTAGCCGCCACTTTCTCTGCAGCTGCATCTCGCTCTGACGCTGCTGCAGAATCCGCACTCTCAGTGTTGAGTCGCACAGCGGGCACATCACGCATGATGGACTTCAGCTATGGCTGAGCAACTTCCGAAAAATTGACAACTTACCCTGACTCACCATTGGGACCATAATTTTGTCCACCTGTAAGTAGCAAACATGATGAGACTCCGAGACGCTAGTGACAACCTTAGGTGACAGAGCCTTTGGTCACTATATTTGGTAGGAAAGGCTGAAACCATGAAGGTTTATGAAGGCTTAGCGTCGCAGCTTTGCAATCTGACAAGTTTCAGGCGCATTATTGACATGGTAGGGGTCATAGTGTTCCAGAACAAGTATCAGCATGGACGATGTCTCACCTCTGTTCTACACACTGTTTCGGGTTCAAATCTGAGAGCAGGTCTCCCGTCCCTTTCTCATGTACTGCTGCCATTCATAGAAGCGGCCAGTTTTTGTTGAGTCAAGTTGGGTCCCAGAACTTGGTCTGTTCGGAATTGGTGATTGTTGCCTTTCGGCTGTATATATGACCTTTTACATCTCTAATCTGCAACACCAAATAAGGTGTATATACACACTGCAAGTGTCTCCATTTCATGAGCCGCTGTTGGCTCACAGAAAAAGAAAAAAGAGCGGCGCGTGTGCGCGTGTCTTCTATGTGCGTGAGCAAAGTTCGTTCTACAGCATTCTCCCCACACAACCAAGCATAAAAATACAGTGGCCCAACACCTTGATCATACAGAATCATACACCACTTCAGCGTCATCCTACCCGCAGCAAAAGGGTTCCTGAAAAAATGAAAGCACACAATGCAAAATCAAAGCGCAAAATCAAACAATTACAGGCTCGAGACTGAATATCAGACGATTGTCAAATTGAAACTTCCTGGTACGTCAATATCTTCTTCACAGTTTTTTTGTCATGTCCAATTCCAAGTCTGCCAGGACAAGTAGTATGTAGTATCATTGCATCCCCAAGTTAAACCCGCAAGTCCCAGAAGATTAGCCATTCGCTGTCAGTTTCTTGCACTTCGGCCTCTTCAACGATCTGTGGAACTGGGACATCCACCAAAACCTCGACCTTAGACCGACCAATCCGACAAGCCAAGTGGCAGGGGATGCTACACATGATGGTGTTGTTTTGTGGCAACTCGGCCGCCAGGTCTTTGGCGCTGTGTGAGGGAGTTGGAAGCATCCGTCACCTACATGGAAAATTATTTTGGTTGCAACAAAAGACAAAAGCAGGCTGTGGTGATGATTTCCTAGATGAACACCCAGGTGAGCCCTGCGGATGCAGATACGAATCCTTTGACGCAGAACCGACTGAAGATGTTACTTTGCTTGATGGGCATGCGGGATGGAGACGGAGATGAAGATGTAGGTTTCAATGAAGTTGCAGAAGTTTGGACGCATGGGGCCCAGCTGGAGAAGAACACGGAGGAGAAGGCCTTGAGCAGCGTGGCTATGGCTTCTAGCGGATTCCAGCGTTTCTACAGATGCTGTCTATGGTCGGTGCCGGAATTATAGAACGGAAGTTGAGGAGTACGAAGGTACGGTTATTTACCGTACCCTGTTGTTCTATAATTCTGTTTTCCTCGGAAGGTGTGAAAAAAAAAACGTATCTGAATTTACTC
>Ga0126342_10010564_pt1 | contig 16519 bp, 15 predicted proteins | sample Cyp1metagenome_FD_92528 | JGI IMG/M metagenome (GOLD analysis project Ga0126342, IMG submission 92528) | Coral microbial communities from Lord Howe Island, Old Settlement Bay, Australia - Cyphastrea 1 metagenome | ecosystem: Host-associated > Invertebrates > Cnidaria > Coral ... | reverse complement strand
TATATCACATATAACACATATATCACATATATCACATATATCACATATATACATATATACATATATCACATATATCACATATAACACATATATCACATATATCACATATATCACATATATACACATATACATATATACATATATCATATATATCACATATATCACATATATCACATATATCACATATATACACATATACATATACATGTAGACATATAGACATATATAGACATATATACAGAATTACAAAGACATAAAGGCAAAAAAGACATATATACATATATACATATATACATATATACATATATACTTATATACATATACATATATACATATATCACATATATCACATATATCACATATAACACATATATCACATATATCACATATATCACATATATACACATATACATATATCACATATATCACATATATCACATATATACACATATACATATATACATATATACATATATCATAGATATATATATATATATCACATATATCACATATATCACATATATACACATATACATATACATGTAGACATATAGACATATATAGACATATATACAGAATTGCAAAGACATAAAGGCAAAAAGACATATATATATATATACATATATACATATATACATATACATATATACATATATCACATATATCACATATAACACATATATCACATATATCACATATATCACATATATACACATATACATATATACATATATCATATTTATCACATATATCACATATATCACATATATCACATATATCACATATATACACATATACATATACATGTAGACATATAGACATATATAGACATATATACAGAATTACAAAGACATAAAGGCAAAAAGACATATATACATATATACATATATACATATACATATATACATATATACATATATACATATATACATATGTATTTATTTACATATTTACATATACATATGTGCATATATATAGATAATACACACATATATATATATATATATTCATATTTACATATGCATATATGCACGTATGCATTTGTATATATATATATATATATGTAAATATGTACATATACACGTAAGTAGACAATGGTTTCGGGGGTGAACGTGCCGGACACGGTTCATATCCCAACTTTCAAACGTGTTTTGGTAAGAGATGCATGGATTGAAAATTCCAAGGAATCAACTGTTCTAACCTTTGTATCCCACTAAGAATAGTTTATATTTTCCCGTTTCAGTGCGATGTTTGAGGATTAGCTGTTCATATGTGGATATATATATATATATATATATTAATAAGAACGATATAAGAATAATACGAATAACCATAAGAAGAATAAAGTAAGAAGAATAGGAAAAATGATAAAGTAATATTAGAAGAGAAGTTTTATCTGCAAAGATAAAAACAATATACATATATAGATCACGTGTAATATGTCTATACACCTGACATGTATTTTACATGGGTCAGTTGGGTAGTTGCCCTCTGTCATACAGGCTGGTGGTGAACATGGAAGAAGCGGGTGGAGAGCTGGACGTCACTTGCCCGTTGCCCGAGGACTTACAGGTGCCCTTCCAGGATCAGCCATCCATTTGACCAACATTGGTGAAATGGCAATGGATATACCCTCTGGTAAACATACAAAAAGCCACTGAAAATGGCCCATTTATAGATGGTTTACCTACTAAAAATGGTGATTTTCCATAGTTCTGTATATGTTTACCAGAGGGTATATATATATATATAATCTTGGTATATAATGATTAATGATTAGGATATATTAGGATATATAATCACTATTTTGTGGGTGATATATTCGGTGATATATGGCTATATATGGGATATAACCAGCAATATATGGGAAAAAATGGGAATATATAGCCAATATAATAGCCAATATAATGGGATAATAGATGATAATAGATGATACTTCTGGGTAAAGTTCATCACGACCGAAGCCTGTTCTCCCAAAGCCTGGAATCATGGTGAAAATTTTAGGGAAATCATCCACATGGCTGGCCGAAGAATTCAGGTTAGTAAAATATGATTAAATTTACCCAGATATATGTAACTAATGGTGATTAATTGTGATTAATGTTGATTAATGATGCTGATTAATGGTGATTAATGGTGATTAATTACCTAGATTAATAGATGAATGGTGCTTAATATCCATTAATAATGGTATTCATATCCATTAATGGTGCTTAATGCTTGATCTTGATGTATGAATATGGATTACCCTCTGGTAATTGAGCGTAGCTATGTGAATTCTGTAGCCCATTTATTGATACCTATACTGGTTGGTGGTTTGGAACATGACTTTTATTTTTCCATATCTTGGGAATTTCATAATCCCAACTGACGAACTCATATTTTTCAGAGGGGTAGGCTCAACCACCAACCAGTATAAAAATCCAACGATTTTCCAGTTCCCTATTTTTTTTTGCCAGAGGGTAAAGCATTTTTCTGGTTAGCAAGTCCCCTTTCTTCGTGGTTTATCCCAGTTATATGGGTACCTCAGCGACGGACCAGTTACGCGTTGTGGGGTGATCTTCCAATTGGGAAAAAACACGAGTGCTTCGTCAATAGGAATGTTCATGCGGATTTGTTTTCGACCACCACAAACTCAAGCAACATCTTTCAATGTTGGTTTAAATATTGGTTAAAAACAGTTTGTTGGTTCAAGATCTTGTTGGTTTTATTGATTACATTTTTAACCAACACACTGTTTTTATTGGATATTGCTTAGCCTGCATATCAATGGGAATTTTAATCACCAAACATACGGAAAACCAACAATTCGTAATTATGAGGTAATGAAGTTGCATATAATGGGAAATACAACCAACTGAATAATTAGGATATTATTAGGATCATATTGTGATCAATTATTATGGTATATAGTACAAAATAATGGACTCTCCCTTGGAACTGTGAATTGGGTAAATTGGAATGGTTTCTTTGATCCAATTCACTGGCAGAGAACCCCATCAACAGTACCAAGGTTTAGCAAGTACTAAATGGTGGTCAATAATGAAATCCCAAGAGGGTTTTAACCCATAGAAAAAATATATATATATATACACCCATAGAATCCCATAGAACAATAGATTTGACCTGCAATAATTGGCAAACTACCCTACATGGGTGTGTCTGAACATGGTGTATTCCCTCCAAATGGCAAATTTACTAGGAAAATAATCATGAATCATGGGAATGGGTACCTTGTGTTCACGCAAACCCACATTTTGGGGATTGGGATTTGCTCGTTCTAACTATAAAATAACACTTTCCAGGCCCTTCAACTACTGGCACCATTTTGGTTGATTTGGGCGTGGTTTTTGGGGACCCCACACATTGGGTTTTTTGGGTCACAGTTTGATTGAACCCCAAGCATCCATGCCATGGACATTGCATGGGGTGATCTGACATGATTTATATAGTCATTTAAACCCATGTCAGAAAAAAGTCACTATATTATATTGTTCATATAGTACTTATATATATATCATTTTTAACCAAGTCCATAATATATGTTGATTTATGGTTAAACAATAAAAAATGGCACTTATTAACCAACAAGAACTGGCAATGAACCCTCGAAAATGTGAACTTAATGGATACATGAGCAATGAATAATCCCTTCCCCCTAATATTACACACGCCCAGATTAAAAAAAAAAAACACATCGTTGGGACTAAGAATCAGGGTTTTTAATATTAGGGGGATGGGATTAACATGGATTAGCCACCAGTTAACAATGATTATCATAAATCATGAATCATACCCTCTGGTAATGACTAACATAGCTATTGAAAATTGCCCATTTATAGTTGGTTTACCTATTAAAGATGGTGATTTTCCATAGCTATGTTAGTTTACCAGAGGGCAATTAGCCATCATTATCCCCCATAGATGATGTTCCCAGCTATAAACCTCCAATTCGTGGCACATAAAAAACGTGTCGCAGGCAGCTTTGCATCACCTTGAAGCTCTGGATCTACTGGGGCGCAGTGAAAAGGTCGACAATGCACTGCACTGCGCAGGGATCTCCATGAGAAAATCTGGGGATTTCCTAAAATGGGGGATACCCCAATAGCTGGATGGTTTTTAGTGGAAGATCCGAAAATAAAATGGATGATTTAGGGGTACCCATAATATATTGATTTGTCTGAAAATGGAAGATCCTTTTCAAGTGGATGATCTAGGGGTAGCCCTATTTTAGGAAACCACCATATTCCTTGAACCGGACATGGGATTGGGATTTAAGAAGAGGTTTCCCAATCTACCAATAGTGTCAACTCACAGTGTATCCTAAAAGTTGACACTATTGGTAGATTGGGAATTTAAGCAGGGAAAATGATGGTTTCATGAGTTTCATGGTACATTTCACAGAGAATTTCATGGGATAAATGACCAGTTGTAATGGGATATTGCCATAAACTGAAATATCAACCCCTTCACGCTTTACCAACCATCGGTATACAGATGGCTGATCTCGGGGTTTACCGCAGCTCTTATCCATCTTAAGGGGAAGATCAATCAACAAAATGATGATCATCACATGGGAATAGTGACCAAGTGACCGACTCAATGATGAGTTTCCTCGAAAGGAGGCTGAGGATTTGTTCGTTTTTTTTCATCAGCGTCGGAAAGTCAAGATGTGAAAAAGCATTCAACGATTCAACATGGATTTGCTTGGATGTTCATCCCAGTGGTTTTAGAAGCGTGATTCATCGCTGGAACATTTGGATGAGCATTTGGAATAGGAAAATCTCACCTGGATGAGTTTCAATCCCAATGAAACTTATCCTCTGGTAAACGTTTAAATAACTATGGAAAATCACCATTTTCAATGGGTAAATCCACTATTTCTATGGCCATTTTCAATAGCTATGTTAGTCATTACCAGAGGTTATATCTATATCAATCCCATTCTCAACCACTATTCACCCACTATTATTCATTAACCATATTATATGGATATATATATATAGGGTTCCATGGTTGTTGCACATTTTCCCCACGTTTTTTCTCACCGATTCCAGCGTGTCGCTGAGGTCGGGCTCCTCAGGATGTGGAAGCCGCCCGAGCAGAGGTGCGGGTCCTGCAGTGTGTGCCGGGTGCCAACATTTCCGACAGAACAACGGGGCATTCCTTAAGATTTAATGGGATAAATAGATATAAATAGGGGGTTTAATGGGATATAATGGGATTCATCGGGGTTTCATGCGAAAAAATGGGAAAACCCATTATAAACGAAGGTTTTAATGGCATTTTTTCATGGTGATGCAATGATTTACCCATTGAACATGGTGATTTATAGTGGGTTTATAGTGGGTTTATAGTGGATTTATAGTGGATTTATAGTGGATTTATAGTGGATTTATAGTGGATTTATCCATGATTTAATGGGATTTTAATGGAATTTCCCATGGGAATTTACAGTCATAATGGCTTTTCGGTAACCTATCGTTTTTCCTGGATTTCTTGAGTCGGTTCCACTACGACTGGGGGATGGTTTTTTTAACCCCAAAAAAACCAGTCGTAGTTTAAGGTGTAAAATATCTACTGGGGGGATTGTTTTTTACACCTATAAACCTATAAACCTACTGGGGGATTGTTTCAATCCCAATGAAACTTATCCTCTGGTAAACGTTTAACATAACTATGGGAAATCACCATGCTATTAATGGGAAAATCCACTATTTCAATGGTGATTTTCAATAGCTATGTTAAATGGTTTTTTTAACAACAACAACCTAGGTGCAACAACAACCATGGGCCGCTGCACAACAACCAAGTAGTTTATTGTTGTTGTAAGCTACAACATTGGATTGTCGTAACTCCAAGGGGGAACTGTTGTTGTTGTTGCACATTGAATTGTGGGTTGTTTTGGGGGTTCCTTAAGCAACTCCAAGTAGTTTATAGGTGTAAAAAAAAATATCTACTGCTGAGGACCAAACCAAAATGAAGATAGTTGGTAGTCTAAGTCCGCAGTCGAAAATATCCCATTTCTAGATGATGTTCACCATCCCCAAGTTGTGAATGACCATCGTCATGTTTGATTATATATATACTGGAGGGTAACCAGTGAAATGAAAGAAGATTCAGCAAAAAACACAGGGCGTCACGCTAGGAAACATGTGAATATAGGCAGCAAAGTGATATAACATGTGAATATAACCAACAAAAAACAGGATGAATCAGCAACACTTGGGACTTGGGGATATGAGGAGCTGACAGTGTACTGTTGCGTCATAGGGGATGGACAGTCACTGGATGGGACATTGATGACCATAGGTTGTCACCTATCAGAAAGTCACAAAACCAGCAGGAAGGGGCTCTTTAAACATGTATATATAATTTATATATATGCACATTGAAGTATGACAAGTAGAAAACACAAAAACATCTGAACAACTCAATTTTTGTCACAATTCAATATAATTATAAGTGTTTTTGTATCATGTAGATCAGGACAACAGCGACTTCGGATGCCCCATAGGAGAATGTAAGGAGCAGACCAGTAAGAATTCTGGATTTATCAGGTAAGTGGGTTATATAGTTCACTTCAATTAGAACTGGTCGAATTGCCTACTTTCCCTACTGAATTGGCTGGGGTTGTCGGGGGCACTTGCGATTCCGTGAACCACGAAGTAAGACGTGCACCAGCCAAAGCTGAAACAGGTGCAGCGTTTACGTGCTGAGCTGCGAGTATGGCAGAGCACAGGTGCGGCGTAAGTCCGTGGCTAAAACCACTATGATTTAATCGCTGAAACAGGCACCAGGCAATAGTGACAATCGTGTGGATTTTCATGATTTAACTATAATACAAATAACTGGTTGGTGGTTTCAAACATTACTTTTATTTTCCACAATATATGGGATGTCATCCTTCCCATTGACTATATAATATTGTTCAAGATGGTTATTGCACCACCAACCACAAAAAGAATGCACATTCAAACAACGAGGAAGGGGATTTGATTGGCAAGAAGACAGAGTCTACCAGGAATGTATCAACAAAAATAAGAAGTTGACCTGCAAAAAATGTGATTTGATCAAGAAACACGGGGATATTGAACTATGGAGTCTATGGAGATTGGATCATGATATCTGGAATTTGAGCGGCAAAGATCACGATTCAACTGGTACATTTTTAGGTTTTGACAAGCAACAGCAATTAAGCATTCGAGAAGCAAAACTTGGAATCTATGTCATCATATATCATCATAAAAAACAGTTAATAGATTCGGAAACAAAATGGTTTGATATGGATTTATGCATATATCTCGATTGTTGATGATCAAATTCTCGTACTTGAACGGCACATCACATTCGTATTTTCAAATCAGCAGGTCTTGATGTTCAACTCCTCTCATTTGGATGTTTCTTAAAATGTGGGATCCCAAAGTCATCATAGGTTTTAGTACTGAAATTTGCTGATTTTGATCGATTTGGGGGGTATCCCCATTTCAGGAAACCTCCATTTGCGATGGTCAAATTCCAAAAAAATGCAAGCATTGAGGACCAACACCCCTAGTTTGCTGCTTAAAGTGACACCACTAGTGAAATCCCACATGTTTGATGCATAAGAAGTGTAAATAAGTTTTATTTTTCTTGATCAACAAAGAAATAATCATAAATCATGCTGAATTTTGACTCCGTTTTCCAGGTTAACATCACATTGGTTACGGATTTCTGCATGTTTGAATTGGATCGGTCCGAAAGCCAGGCTGGACGCCTGACTTGGTCCCGAGCTTAGTTGCCAGGGTTCCATGGGGGATAATGGGGGGGTTCCATGGGGGGATTCCCAATAGCTGGTTTATACTCGAAAATCCGAACTGAGGCTACCCCCATGACTTTGGAAACCTCTGCTTGAATGGATTAAGGGCTGGGATACAATCTGGGTAAATTGTAATGACTTCACTGCGACCGAACACTGGAATGATGGGAATTGTAGCAGTGACTATCTCCAAATGACCGAACTTTTTCAGGACAGTGAATTGTTATGATTTACACAGATACAATGGGATTAATAGTGATGAGTAGTGATTGCTAATTGGTTAATCACCCTGGTAGTTGAACATAGCGATGGAAAACGAACCGTTGTTGGATGATCTACCTATTAAACATGCTAATTATCTATTGGCTATGTTAAATTACTGGAGGGTAGTTGGAGTTGAATGGATGGAGAACCTCAACCTATTTTGGGTCATAGACTCGGGGTGTTTAAATATTAGGGGACATGAGGGGGATGAAATTAACTGAATGGACAGACGGACCACTAATTGTAAACGGTGAATGTTAACCAACTCCAAAATGTTTGGATGATAAGTCATTTTTCATGATCTGAACTATCAATTTATACTGGGTATATTAGATCATGTTCAGATATGATACTGGGTTTACCATTTAATACCATATCAGTTTATCAATACCATTAACATGGATTGAAATGGTCATGTTTCACCAAGAATATTGGAGTGCCCAGTTCATGTACGATGATCCTTTGGGACCCTTTGGGACTTCGGACTGGGTTCTTCGTATATCCCAAGTTACGATAACTTGTGGGCCTTGAAACGCATGGTTATACCCACCAATTACTATATATCTATCTATTACAATGTATAAAAACCCATTTATTCAAGCCACAAAAGTAGAGGCTTCAAACAAACTCTTGTACGTTTATCAGCCTTGCATAGTTTGTAACAGCTTTTTTTTGTTTGGATGATCCCAATTTACGTAGGTTCTATTCGTGGGATGGGTTGAAACCACCTACCAACCAGCATGGGGTGAAGACGGAGACGCTCCGACAGTCGTGGTCGTTCGTGGTCCCCAAAGTCATCCTTAAGTGATTGGTTATTACCCATGGGATAAACCGCCGGTTTGGGGTAGCCATATTTTAGGAAACCTCCATATTTTGTAATCCTAGTTCATACTAGTTCGATATATATATATATATCCACCATAAATCTATGAGCAAAATCCATTGCTTCTAAACCAATTTTTTTCGAACACGTTCCGGCATCCCATCCTGTGCTGGTTTCGAGTATTTTCAGTTTGGGAATTCAACCAGAATGTGGATGGGAATCCAAAGGAGCTGGATGACCCTTGACACAGCAGAACAGCTTACAGCGCCTGTTAGTGGAACATCATACTTTCATTCGGTGGTCAATTTGGACTTCAGCAAATGGAATTACCTTTTTAACTCCCAGAACGCAGGAATTTTCGACGTGTTCGAATCGGCCTCGAAGGCCTTTTCAATTTCACTCACAGGTTTTTTGCAATGCTACAGCTCGACACCATAGCTCCTCGCAAAGTTCTTGAAGGCTGCGATTACCACGTGCTGAGAGCAGATGATGCGCGCTGAAGCCAGGCTGAATGATCAGGAACAGTTGAAGACCTAGCCCAATCTGACGAAGGTGAGAAGCAGATGATCAACGTAAACATATTCATAGTTCACCAACAGTTTGATACAGTTTTCACAAAGACCTGGTTAAAAGATGTAACAAATACCTGGTTAGCAAAATTCTGATGGATTCATCTTTTAACAAATACCTGGTTGAATACGTGGTTAAATACTTGGTTAATACCTGAATATTCTTGGTTAAATACCTGGTTAAAAGATGTTATTCCACTGGTTAGCCAAGCTGGTTGGTGGTTTGGAACATGAATGGATTATGTTTCCCATCATATTGGGAAGTTCATCATCCCAACTGACTAAGTCATATTTTTCAGAGGAGTAGGTATACCACCAACCAGTTATTGTTGGTATTATAACCATTATTATATAATCCCATTATTGATGATTATCCCATTATAACCACCAACCATTATTCATGGGAATATCTCATATAAAACTGGGGTATAATATGGTCTAACATGGTATTACATTTACATATGTACAATAATGGTATATATATATAGTTCAAATGGCCATTATATATACATATATATATACACGTATATATGTAAAAGCCATATATTTAGATATGTCTACAAATGGCCATTTATAGACATATATATATGGTATACTATTTAGATATTATATGTATACCATATACTGTTAATATACCATAAACTGTGTATCTAACAATGGTATATATATATATGGGTAAATTAATGGTGATTAATGTAGATATATCCACAGTAACCCCGCCAGGTCGAGGCAGATCGGAGACATCGGATGGACTTGGAGGAAACGGCCTGGAAGGCGACCAACCGAAAAACCGACATCTGTCGCGCCCCGCGGGGCATGGGACGAGTTTGACCGAGTAATTGGGAGTGAGCCAGGAAAAATATGGAAAAAAGCGTGAGTTAAAGCTGGAAAATGGTGATTTAATAGGATTTGATGTTTGAAAATTGTGATTGAAGAATCAATAATGGTGAATTCAATAGGACTTCTTTGAAACATTCTTGTGTTTCAGCCATCAATATAACTAAGAAAAAGTGGGATTTATCCGTCAAATCAATGTTTTTTTTTACCCTGTGATTTATCCGTCAACTTACCTGGAAAAATACGGTGATATTCTAAGCTTTCAACCAGCTTACCTAGGCGAAATTATCAAATTACTAGGGCAATCTTACATGGATACCAGCAAAATTGGATTTCATGGTGATTTACCATAGATTTTAATAGGATGTAGTGGGATACTTTAGTCTTTTGGTATTAATGGGAATATCTACGTTCACCAGCAAAGAATTTGTCATTGTTTGCAGGGTATCTAAGATTGGCAATGATTATAACGATTAGAAAAAGGATGATTTCAGCAACGCAAATGCAGATTGAACCAGCAAAAAACGGTGATTTGACTACATTAAACCTTGGCGCAACTGCTTGTTGGAGCCATGCACATCTAGTTCCATATATGTGGACAGGTATACGTCAAGCACCAATATTTCCAGGGTTTTGTTCATCAAGATGTGTAAGTACATGATATCTGATATTTCATCATTCCAAAGTACGCAGATACTCAAAGTACCGTTTGAAAACTGTAAAAATGCAACCTGTTGGGATAAACTACATGGTTTAATGGGTCAATTGAGTGGCTAGGTAGGTAGATACTTCACTGCTGTGTCCAGTGGATGGTTCATTTTTTAATGCATATCCCAGGATGTTGTCTTAATACTATTTCATAAATCTACACCTTGAAAATGCCAATCACTGTAGATAAAAGTCTACCATTTTTGGGAGACTTGCTGTCTCACCATGTACATTTGATTATGTATAAGTGTGATGACGTACATATACAGTATTTATATATATATATATATATTTATATATGTACATATGTATATATATATATGTACATATATATATAAGTATAAAATATACATTATCTATACTAAGTATATACGTATTTATATATATATATATGTATTGCATATATGTGGATACTAGACTACATATCTATACATATACAGATAAATTAATGTGTATACATATTGATGTACCCAACCGACCATACCACTGTACTTGACGCCACCAAACTAACTCCTTACCACACGTGACGCGTTGCATCTCGAGGCAGAGAGGGATGAGCTGTCGTCCGCGCTCAAAGAACAGCGCAACAAGGAGGGGACAAAACGGAGGGAAATTCCACACGCTGTTGATTGGTTGCTTCGTGGAAACTAAAAACCAGCAATTACCCACTGGTTATGTCAACAGTTTGCTATTGAAAATGGCCCAGTCGAAATAGTGAATTGTCCCATTAAACATGGTGATTTTCCATAGTTATGTAAACGTTTACCAGAGGGTACAAGTTTTTTCTTGGGACTTGTTCAATGCTTTAAAAAAGTGTTCATAGGACAATGGGGATCTGAGGGGAATTCAGCCCACAAAAATAAAGATGTTGCCTCGTTTAACCAACCAAAATACGGGATAAAAAAGGGCCCGGGAATATCATGGGATATAATGGGATGTAATTAATCAGCTGATTGGTGGTTTCAAACATGTTTTATTTTCCATAATATATGGGATGTCATCCTTCCCATTGACTTTCATATTTTTCAAGATGGGTACTACACCACCAACCGAATTTGACTGCTCAACTTCTCCGGTTTCTGGTTGGTGCTTTGGAACATGAATGGATTATGACTTTCCATTCAGTTGGGAATGTCATCATCCCAACTGGTCCGAACTCCATCATTTTTCAGAGGGGTTGAAACCACCACCAACCAGTTTGGTTTGTTACCCTCTGGAAATTTAGCATAGCTATTGAAAATGGCCCATAGAAATAGTTGATTTACCTATTAAAGATGGTGATTTTCCAGTTCGCGAACTGTTAGCTTACTGGAGGGTAGATCCATGTTAGATCCGTTAAATAACTTGACTACCCCTTCAATCGGGCTGAAGAATCCCCTTTTAAAAAAATCACTCTCCAAGACTCCGAAACTACACATTTTGTCCATGGATCAATGTTGTTTACATGGATTGTTTCAGTAGGTACATCTCTCTCAATATTACTGCTTACTGGAAAAAAAACTTTTAGAACCATGTTTTTACATGGTAAATTCCCATTAAATCAACATGACATGTCACTAAATCCAAGTTGTTCGTTGGTAAACCCTCTTCGAAATCCGCATTTTTCCTTGGGTGCATCCGTTGTGCGTGAAAATCCACTTGGAATGGCCTTCAGGCAGCTCAGATTCTCACCCAGTTGGCGTTCAGTGCCGGTCATGCACCGACCGTTGAGGTGCCAATGCCGTGTGGCGCCTGGGAATAAAACCTCGGGAAAATTTTGGGCAACATGTGTACCATCTTCGTCACGTCCCCATTATAAAATAATGTAGTGTATTTAATTCCCCATTTATTTGGTTTTAGTGGTACCATGGTAGTTATATGATTAATATGATTATATGAGTTATTGTGCCCATGTTGTCACAATTAAGTGCCAATCAAAAAACTCTCAGCTGGGGATGAGTGGATGATAATGATGGTAAAATAGTGATCATTGATGGTGTAATATCCCCAACTGAGAGTTATCATCCAATCTGATATCCCCAATAGTTATCATCATTTATCATCCAAGAATGAGAGTTGTCAGTAATCATTGGGCTAAGTATCCCCCATATTAGATAGTAATGGTGTAAAAGCTGCTTGATGGTTCACCCAGGGCCAGTTCCCCCCAATGATAGCTGGACCACCCAACTGACCGTACTGAAAGAACTGGGGTGAACGAATGCACGTACTAATTGGGGTGAACCACCAAGTACTGGGCAGTAGACCTCGTCTCAATAGTGGTCTAGATGCATTCTGGTTGGTGGTTTGGAACATTTGGATTATTTTGCCATATATTGGGAATAATCATCCCAACTGACTTTCATATTTTTCAAGATGGTCAAAACATGTTAAAACCACCAACCAGATTACTTTCTTTAGAGTTGTGGTTTCGAATATAGGCTTGCTAGGCGCGGCTAGTGTATCCAACCCCGACTGAACATTCCGTTGCAGAGAATTTAGGAACTCCAAGCCAAATCTGTTGTGACACTGGCCGGTTGATTTCAGACCCATAGGGACAAAATTTCATCAAGTTTGTCTCATTGGATTGGTCTAAGGGACAATTTTAACCGGAAACCATAGATTTTCCCATTGAATATGGGGCTTTCCATGGCTTTCCTGTAGATTTTCCCCATTCAACCAATCCATTGATTGTCGGCGACCTTGTGCCGTGTTGATTTGATGTGATTTGCTAATGCAGGGGTGACTTCTGGATTTCGTGTGGTGATGCAGCAACGGCGAATGCCTGGCAGTAAATGATTCATTTTATGTTGATGCCATCATTCTGACATTGTTTGCTACCTATAGTGCTCCTACCCTCTGGTAAACTAGCGTAACTATGGAAAATCACCATGCTATTAATGGGTAGATCCACTATTTCTATGTCCATGTTCAATAGCTTTTTGTATGTTTACCAGAGGGTATATCTATATTAATCCCATTATCAACCACTATTCACCCACTATTATTCATTAACCATCATTAACCACCAGTAAGAAGACAGGGGGTTTGCCGCTCAGTCAACCATGACAGGATACCAAGCACCTTGAAGACGAGGTGGGAGCTTGGAAGAATGCATCGTGTTGACCAACGGGGCGAATATATTCCATGTGTAACTAATTTTACATCCATAGAACAACCATAAAACACATAATGATAACCATAATAGCCATTCATAACCATATTCCATTTGTATTTGGTTTTTAGTGGTTGTGATATGGTTATTATTGCCAGCACATATCAGCCCAGATCTGCGAACTCTGCGGGCGAACTCGCACCAAAGGGTCAAAAAGTGCAATTGCGTTGCTTGAATTCGCTGATTTGTTGATTCTATTCACCAACATCCCCCAAATTAGGGAGCCAAGAAAATGCATTTGGCAAATTTAATCACTTGACCAAAACTATGTTGGAAATTATCGCTGATAATTGCCTTGAAGTAACATGGAACCGTATATGTTGGTTGTTTACTTTTGGGTGCATCCCATTTAGTAAATGGGCTATATCTCCAGTCAATTCCAGTTATATACATACATACATATATATATGTATATATGTATATATTATATACATATATATATATGTATATATATATATGTATATATATTTATGTATATATATATATGTATATATATATATACGTCGAATACCTTCAGTTATATGTATTATATGTATATATATGTGGGTCAGAAACAAATTACAATTCGTGGGATGCACTTCCAAGTAAGCTTTAGGGTATCAGGCTTGTATGGGGGCGTCTCAAAACCTATCATTATCAATTTTAGCGGGGTGAGCATCCATAAATCCCAGCTATTTTGATGTTCACCAGGGGTACAAGGTTTTGACCAATAGGCCGTATAAAAAAAAAAAAAAAAACATTATAAATCTAGATTTGTCGACTATCTAGTATACCATAGTTATATTGGTTCATCTAAATTATTACTAGTTACTAGGTCAACTTTGCATGGGTAGTTTAATCCTTTAATCTTTTGCTATCAATGGGAATATCCACTAACCAGCTAAAAATTAGATTTTTTTTGCCAGGTATCTAAGATTGGCAATGGTTATTTCGAAACATAAAATAGCCCGGTTTTTCAAAGTGACCCTTTTGAGGTGGTTCGTTGTGACTCTTAGACTCTTGGTGGTTGAAAAGGTCACGGAGGAAGAACCAAGATGTTGGTTGTTAAATATGGAACCATATAGATTTGTAAACTATCCAATACAGTATACATATATTATATATATGTATGTATATATATTTATATACACACCATAATTATATAGGTTCATTTTGAACTAGCTAATATCCAATATGTTGGTTGTTGAAGCCTTCAAAAGGGTTTGTCTGAAAGTAAGGTACCTGAAAATCCAATGGTTTATGACGATTTTCCCATTTACCCTCTGGTAATTTAACATAGCTATTGAAAATGGCCCAGTCGAAATAGTGGATTTTCCCATTAAAAATGGTGATTTCCAATAGCTATGTTAGTTTACCAGAGGGTAAACGGAGTATTTTTGGGACATATCCCATTTTATGACACAGCCATATCTCCACCGTTGCCATTGCCGTTTGTTGCTGGTCCCAGGTGCAGCGGGCAACGGAACTCGCTTGGCGCATGCGAAGAGAAGTGGAGCAACAGGTGCTCCGTGCCACGAGATGAGGGGAGATTGTTGGTTAGTATATGGGTCTGACTGGTAGTTTGGAACATGAATTTTATTGTTCCATATAATATTGGGAAGAATAATCCCAACTGACTAATATTTTTTCAGAGGGGTTGAAACCACCAACCAGGGGTGTGTCTGAAAATGGGGTATTCACATGGGAAACCATGAAAGTTCGGGGGAAACCAATGAGAACGCACAAAAAATTGGGGCTACTTTCTGGTAATCATGACCAGCACAATCTACGATTTGGTTCCATGACTAGCACAGTTCGGTGAAAGCCGGCGTGGAGTTCGGTGATTTCCCAGCCATGTTTACCAAGTTACCAGTAGTACCGCACAAGGCACTGGCGGAAGTTTCAAAAATAGGAAACCTATAGGAGAGGTTGGTTGCTGTGAATCACGGATGGCAGAGCGAAGCCACTGATGGATCGAAAGGTGGTTGAGGTCTCCTCTCATTCTCTCTCTCTCTCTCTCTCTCTTTCTCTGATTATCTGCCTACCTACCTACCGATCTATCTATCGATCTATCTATCCATCCATCCATCCATCCATCTATTCTATCTATCTATCTATCTATCTATCTAGCTACCTAGCTATCTATCTATCGATCTATCCATCCATCTATCTATCTATCTAGGTATCTAGGTATCCATCTATCTATCTTTCTTTCTTTCTATCTATCTGTCTGTCTGTCTATCTATTTATCTATCTATCTATCTATCTATCTATCTATCTATCTACCTATCTATCTATCTATCTATCTATCTATCTCTCTATCTATCTATCTATCTATCTATCTATCTCTCTCTCTCTATCTATCTATCTATCTATCTACCTATCTATCT
>Ga0126342_10010563_pt1 | contig 16519 bp, 14 predicted proteins | sample Cyp1metagenome_FD_92528 | JGI IMG/M metagenome (GOLD analysis project Ga0126342, IMG submission 92528) | Coral microbial communities from Lord Howe Island, Old Settlement Bay, Australia - Cyphastrea 1 metagenome | ecosystem: Host-associated > Invertebrates > Cnidaria > Coral ... | reverse complement strand
CCCTAATACTAAATTAAAACCCTTAATTTTTTTAAAAAAAAAAACTAGTTTTTCCGATCTCAAAATCAATTAAATTACTTTATATAACGCAATTAAAATATTGCCAAAAATTGGATTTCGAAGCTTCCCTCTAATATTAAATTAAAACCCTTAATTAAAAAAAAACTATTTAACTATTTTTTCCGATCTCAAAATCATTTGAAATTCTTTATAGAACGCAATTAAAATATTGCCAAAAATTGGATTTCGAAGCTTCCCCCCAATACTAAATCAAAACCCTTAATAAAAAAGACTATTTTTCCGACTTCAAAATCAATTAAATTTCCTTCTATAACGCAATTAAAATATTGCCAAAAATTGGACTTCGAAGCTTCTCCCTAATACTAAACACCCCGGGGTTGACTAGTTTTTAGTAAGGGGGAAAGCCCACAAATGCTTCATTTTTAAATTGTTTTCCAAAGGGGATCAATTAAAAGTCAAATTGGCCAAACTGAAATTTTCCGAAACTGGAGATGGACGCCTGTTTTTAGTATTAGGGGAACGTTTAGTATTAGGAGGAAGGGATTATAAACATTGAAACATGTCGATACGTGTACACATATTCCTTTAATAATACATACATATCATACACACACGTACATATAAACATATATAATATATATATACGGGTAGATTATAACGACCTCACTGTTCTCCCTCACTGGAAATCATGGTTAATAAGGAACCATCCCCAAATGGCCGAACTATTCAGGCTAGTGAAGTATTGTAATTTACCCAGATATGTGATATACATATATCGTATGCATATACCCACCTGATATTACACTTTACCCAGATATATTATATGATATACATACATATAAACATATATATATATACATATACATTTACATATACATACACATATACATACACATATACATATATATATATATAAATACATATATTTACAATCCGATACATCTGTAATTTACGTGTTCTCTCCTTCCGTCGCCAGGAACACGAGATCCTGATTTTGTCCACGCCGCCCAACCAGGGTGCCACGCTGAACATCAGCGGAGTGATGGGTGCCTTGTTGGATGCGCCAATGGGACCGTTGACTGGGCAATGACAGGGGTGAAAGTTATGGGTTAGTGGGGAAATCATGGATTAATATGGAGAAAATATGAATAAATAATCGCAAAATGGTGGTTAATAATAGATTAATATGGATAAACATGTGGATAAATAGTGGTAAATTTTATGGAAATTTAATAGACATTATTTAATGAACAATTAATGGTTATAAATAGATATAAATTGCTATAAGACCTTGTAAAAGCTTAAGGGCCTTAAGGACACTTAGGGGGTGCAGGACCGTGCCAAAACTGAAGGGTAGAACTATGGTTTAACATTGGTTCATAGTTGGTATAGCTATGGTTATTAATGATGCTATTAATATAGCTATGGTTAACTATCGTGAATGGGTTAATTCCATTTGCTACACTTCAATCCCCCATACACACCATAGTTCGTCAAGTTCTGTGCGTCAACTTGGCTATGGAACATGATGGCATAATTAGGGACGTTTGAAATAGGTTAAAGCCAATGATCGATGGACAATTCTGGGATCATTAGGTAAACATACTGGGAAATGATGGGATGTGATATGGGAAATTATGAGATATGACATTTAAGCATCGGGAATATCATTGAAAAATCCTAATGATAAATAGGAAATTATGGGATTATTCTGCACACATGCTGAGTTTTCAGGGAAAATGATAAGATCAATGGGTTTCATGGGGAAATATTTATATATATATATATTGGATTATATTGGTATATATTACATATACATATATAGCCATGTTTTTTTGGCGAATTGAATGGGGAACTACTTGGAGGATCATCCCACCAATCGGTTTGGCGCTTTGTACCACCTGCTCATCGGATACCATCACCTCACTACGTCACTGGACTGATGGGAATTGTACGGGAAATAAATTCTCAAAGACCTTATCAATGGCCATTTCAGGAACCGATTGATGGGAGGTACCTACCATATATAAGGCCTATGTAAGGGCTATGTAAGGGGATATACCCCCAAAATATGGCCTGGAAAATGGTACTAACGTACCTCCATTTTAGGATCCTGGAATTCCCATTGACCTTATTTCAACTATATATGTTCAGGTTAGTGAAGATATATCGCCAGAAATTACAGTGCTTAATGGGTTTGAGAGGGCTCAATGAAACTAATTACTAGGCTTGAATGGGATGAAGCAAGGGATGCGTGTGATGGGTCAAAGCTGAAGATCAATGAAATGATGGAACAATTCTTGGCGGACGCTGGGAAATTATCGAATGTGATATGGCATGGTAAATTATGAGATATACCGCGGAATACTGGAAAAAGCACAATCATAAATTGGAAATGACGAGAGAGAATTATGGGAAAAGATGGGATATAGGATGGGAAATCGGGGAAATCAAAGGATATGGGATGGGAAATATATACGTGTATCTGATTTGGGTATATCCCTATATATCACTGGTATAGAATATGGTTCCTATTCCATTGAATACATGGGTCTGTATCCATACCTAGTAGGTTCTATGCCAACTTATTCGGTTTTGTTTTCGCCATGATTACACATTTCTTCGCCCCATGGTTACACTCCAAAAGTCTTCCCGGGCATGAGCCAAGGAATCCAAGGGTGAATGGCTTGGCAGATCCATTCATTTAGTCGTTGGTGCGGTTCCAAGAAGAAGTTAAGTGGGTAATAAACCCATAGTTGTAAGGGTTACCCTCTGGTTATGTCAAAATAGTTACTGAACATGGCCCATTTATAGGTGATTTACCCACTAAAGATTGTGATTTTCCATAGCTATGTTAGTTTACCAGAGGGTATATCCCAACTTATGGAGGTTTAAATCCATGAGCTATACCCATCAATCACCACAACTGCACCAAGTCCACAACTTCCCAGCATAATCCTGGCCGAGAGGAAGTATCAGATGGATCTGTCTGAAATTGCGATGTCCCTCCAATGGTTAGCTTAACATGAAAATCATGGGATAGATAATCAATCATCATCGATAATGGGTGTGTTTGAGAATAGGGCATGCCGTATGCCCAAATTGATGGCACTTTGATGCAATTTGAATAGGGAAAATTATGATACACCATCATTTTTCTGGTTTGACCAACATTTTTCAGACAGAGCCAGATAAGATGATGGCATGCAGTTTCATCCTTTTTTTCTTGTTTGCCAGATGGGGAATTGTTTGGAAATAATCCCGCCTCCCTAATGTGTTTTATAAAGGATCACGGATAGGGTTGCTGTCGCACTCGAAAGCCTCAATGCCAAGTGCAATCGATTATTCCCACTCCGGAGGCTCTACACCGTTTGGCAAGGAGGCTAGATCTGATTGGGATTTACTCGAAGATGTTCGGAAGAGACACTATTGACTTTGTGGAGCCCCAGGGCGAGGCCCTGCAGTTTACCCATGTGCAGGGCCATGCAGGGCACACGACTCCAACCAAAAGCGAAAGTGAGAAGCGGGAAAACAACCAGGAGATGATCGATGTGGTGTTGGAATCGGATGATGAATTTGCATCTCAGCTTGAATGCTAGCTCTCAAGAAAAAGGATTTTCATTGTTGAGAAGACAGCCGCCTTTCGGCCGCGAACTGATTCCTCATTGGAAGCACTACAACCACAGCAGGGAATTCACAAACAATATTGCCACTAGGTAAACCAAATGGATAGATAGTTGAGAAATTATGGAAATAATGGGAATATACTATATAGTAATGGGAATACAGTATAATGGCCATATTAATGATTCCATCAATGGGAATAATTATCTACTTCGAGCTACCATCCTTGGCCATGGGAATATACCTTTGGTAACCGCGAAGAAGATACCAAAGTTCGTGTGAAACCAGGTAGCTCGATGATATTCACTGTTTCCAGGCAAACCCTCTATCTATTGACTTGGTGTTGCTACAACCAACACAAAACTGGTTGGTGGTTTCAATCATTTTTTATTTTCCGCAATATATGGTATGTCATTCTTCCCATTGACTAATATTTTTCAAGATGGTTAAAACCACCAACCAGAAAACCTATGGCAAGTTGCAGGATATTTTTTGCTGCGCCGCGCCAACGGATACTGCAAGGCTCTCAGATGTTGGTGGCCTACTTATATCGACACCTGGCGACTCGGCGATCTGTGTTGAACTGACTTGGGGGTTTCCATAGTCATTGGGGTACCCCAATAGCTGGATGGTTTACAAGGGAAAATCCGAAAAAATAACATGGATTATGTAGGGGTACCCCCATTTCAGGAAACCTCCAATTGGGTAAATCTTGATCTTTTGTTGGTGAATGGTTTTTATGTGCTGGATACCCTTGTGGTGTTGTTTAATGGCAGTTTTTCATAAATGCGGCAGAGTATGATATCCAGCTATGTTCTTGTGGCTGGGTATGTAAGAATTTGCTATGTTTTTTGTGCCCTACCAAGCAGTTTGTTCAAGGGAAAGTGAGCAGCCACCAGGGAGGATCGATAACGGTGCCTACCAGTTGGCAACTCAATATGTATCTTATTGGAGTAATAAGCTGTATGGGGTATTCCACGGTGAACCACATACCAACTGGGACATCCTGTTTTGTGGCGAAAAGCCGACATGATCAGTTGGCTGAAAATGATTGATCCCTATTTTGGGAATGGGAGGGGAGCATCGAAGTATTCATTTTCAAGGAATGAATATCTGGAAACAGATCAGTTCCTTGATGATTTTTCTAAGTCGAGAAGGCGTATAGTTTCGCTCTCACTCTTTACAAAGCCTAGAGAAATTTGAAGGAATCTATGATGACAGTGCAGTTGACACCCTCCCGCGGTGGTCGGCTACAGGTCTATTCTATTTGCTGGTGTGCTCGCAATTGCACCTCGCTTGAAATGTGTCGCCAGGGTGACGTCAGTGGTTCCTTTAATTCCTATGCACTGGTCTGACAGGTCCAGTGAATGATGAAGGTAAATTGTGATAAGTTTGACTAACAAGTTTTTATCTTGACATGTTGCTTCCTTGGGGGTATCCCAACTTATTTCACATGACACATCATGTGACGGGGCGATTAATCTCAAAATATCCCAGAGAAAAAAAAGCTGGATCAGACCTATATCCCTTTTGGTACAAGATGCGGCCCCCTGGATATGTAAGTCTGTGTGCAACTTGGTTGACAAGGGCTCACGGGGGATAAGATATAACATGAGATAATAGTATAGATATATCTACCATAAACCAAAGTGAAATATTACAACGTGGTGCCCCCCCCAGTGATGTTTGTTGGTTTATAAACCATAGATAACCATAGTAAGTATAGATATATCTACCTAATCAACCAGAGTGAAATTGGAGTTGGCACCAACTTAGCTAAGTATGGGGCACCACCTTGTATGTGTATTATGTATGTCTATACATTTGGGCACATAGCTGATCTAGTTGCTGATCCGTATGGGTTTGTTCAAAGAGGATCACCCAGCTTCCGACCAATCCGACACGCTGAAATGGTTACCCTCCAGTAAATTAACATACTGCCAGATAGTAGTTGGAAGATGAGTTTCCATTAAAAATTGGCGATTCTCACGGTCTATGTTAATTTACCAGAGGCTAATTTGTATTAATTTATAGTATTACAGGGTTGTTTTCCTTGGTTGTCAATATGTCACCCCTTGAATATAGAAACTTCTGAATACGGTATCTCCCAAATTATGAAGCTATCAACCCCTTAGGGAACCCCTGCTGTTGCTGACCAAATCGCCCCATGATAGTCCATGTTTTATCTATCGGCTATCACTGAATACCTATCATCCCATAATCGAAGGAAGTTTAGAAGTCAAACTTCCGACAATATGGACAGATGAAAAGTAGAGATGGGCAGAGGCAGAGAGAAGAGAAGAGTAGAAGAGAGAAGAAGAGAAGAAGAGAAGAGAAAGAGTCAGAAGAAAGAAGATGCAGATGCGCGAAAAGGTAGGAAAGTCGCGAAACTCTGTGTTTTTCCATTGATTTGTGGCTCCGGAGGGTCGAAAAGTAGGCTCGCTAAAGCGGCCTGCCGTCCAGACGCGAGGCTTAATCCGAGATGCAATCCCTTGGTGCCGTTGCTCTCAGTGAAATAAAATCATCATAATCCCATTCCAAACCGTCATTATTATTGATAATGGTGCCTAATCCCATTCTAGCCCATGATCATATTCTATGAATAGACTATTCATGTTATATATATATATGTGTGTGTTACATAATGGAATAATAATGCCGTACCGTATCATTTACTATAATATCATATCCATAAGAGTTATCCCATCATACTGGTAGCTATGTTTCATCATAATCCTATCAGAATCCCATTCGAATAATATATAAATTGATTTAGTGTAATTACAATAAAATGTAATATAAGGTAGAATAGCATCATATAATTGATATGGTATAATACAATATGATAGAATACAATACATATAAAACAATATTATATTACCCCATTAAAATCCCATTGCAATACATGGCATCTAGATATAGATATATCATATGTGTGTAACACATCAGACTCTATGATAGTTCAGGAAAAAAACATAGTTGATCATATACGATGACAACCCATGTTATCTGAATTTCGAAATTGTATGCGTATATATATATACGCATGTAAATGTTGACCATGATTGTATCTATCATGATCTATGTCATTCTAATCAACAATTAGCCCTTATAACTATCTTATCTTGATATATATATATATAATTATATATATATTGTGCAAGCATAACAATTATTTTCCCATCAAAATCCCATTCTAATCCATGATCCCTATTTACCATATCATATGATATACTATGATATCATATGGCCCCAATTCAGATAACCCCATTCGAATCTGTCTTAACTATCTCAATATATCTATATAATTATATATAATATATAATGAGTATTAATATAGATATGTACTAGTAGCATGTCATTTTGACATAGATCCATTAATAAGCCCAGTGACCCACATGAGCATCAGCCGCGCCGTGGTGAGGCTTCAAAGACGGCGTCTCCGAAATCGACGAAGAGGCCTTCTCCGCCAACGTCGGCGAGTTCTTCCCACGGGGCCCCGACACCGAGGGCTTCACCCCGCAGTACGTGGTGGCTGGGGTGGCGTGGTAAAGCTATGTCGGTGGGAATTTTGGGGGATGGGAAGTGGGGATAACGAGGTGGAAAATTGTGATTTTATGCGATTCTACGGGGATTTGAAAGGAGTTTACGGTGATTTTATGGGATTGTAATGGAAATTAAGATGTGATTTGATGGGAATTTCATGGGATTCTATGAGAAGCTCATGGGATTTTCGTGGGGAAAGAAATGGAAATAGTGATTTACCCTCCAGCAAGCATGGCCATTGAGAATCCCCATTGGAGGTCGCACCTGGTACCGATTTGGCGTTACCTCTTTGGGTTCGGCGAACATCAGACGGGATGAACGCCACAATAAGTTCCTGGAACGTGCACCGAACCCAAGACCTCAGTACAGACACTCAAAAGCAGCGCCTGATGCTGATGTAGCATGTGTTTGCATCACATCGGTGTGAGTTATCCAGCAGGAGCTGTCGTGGCAGCCGTTGCCACCGCGCCCTTCTGCGGCACGCGGGCGCGGCCCGGGGCACTACCGCCAGGGGTACCGAGTGACCCCTGGTGAAGGTGGGAGCCTTACGACAAGCCCAACGGCCAAGTCCACAGGGCTATGGTGTGCTTCCTCGCAGCTCGTCAACGAGCAATCCAAGCAATCCAAGGCTCCACGTTGGCACTTTCGTCTTCGAAGTGACGCGTGGCGCGTATGATCCAAAGCCATGGGATAATATTGGTATCAGTGGCAGTGGATATTGAAGTAACACAGTATTTTTTGTAACGAAAAGTTGGATCTTACAAGAAATTGGAGCGATAACAGATGATAACAGGTTTTTTTTCTAGGGTGACAAGGCTGAACTTTTCTCCCATTATCATCTTTTCACTGGGGCCCATACCTCCAATGTCCCAAATATCAGCGGATTTGATGGCTGCGAGTCAGCCTTGGGATTTGTGTTTACTTTTCCAGACCCGATGGGTACGGATCGGATCTACTTTCATCTAGGTGTGTCTGAAACTTGAGTATAGCCATAGTTTATGGCCAAAAATAATGGGAATCTGGAGCAATCATGGTAATCCTCAAGTATTCAAACCTGGTTTGATTCAAGATCCTCCAATTTCTAATAGTTGTTCATTTAAAATATTTAACTGCCCATTTAGTTCGGGAATTTCCCAGCTAGCCACGGCAATGATGATGACATCGGAGTGTACCATCCTTGCAGCAGAGAATCCATCCACATCACAAGGCCAATCCATGGTTGGCCTCGTATATTCTGATGATAATCCTCAATCAATCCAGGTAAGGATTAGTTGATGAGTCGTTCGGGCGTTTTAGTATCCAAAATATTGATGATTATCCCGTTCTCAACCAACCAGTATACAGGGACGACCAAGTTTTGGACATTGCTCAACTGTGACAAACGGTTTAGTCCTTTGAACCATCTATTAATCGAAAAACATCCTTTTTAAACAAAGGTTAGTACCTAAAGGCAGTTCTAAGAACCCTTGGGAACTAGGCCCCTGCCAGGTGGTCCCCCAAAGTGGGGCCCTATTTGAATGGGAAAATCCATGGGAGAAGTGGCTGATTCTCGCCACGTTTGGCTTACCGGAACCATCTCCCAGGTATCCTTTGACTTGATGGTACGAGGAGATCGCTTGACGATGAAAGACTTTTGGTTCGACGTGAGGATTGACCACAAACGCGCCCTGAGAATTTTGCTAATGTGGGAAATCCTTGATATCTACTAATGGGAATATATGGGAATGTAATAAACATGTGACCATTTGCCAAAAATAGTTGACAGAAGTTTTGTACTAGTTGTTGATAACTAGTGTGAGTCTAGTGTTTTTTCCTCTTCTTTACGAGGCGGCACGCAACTAAATTCACCAATTCTGCAAGGCAGCGCTAGCAAACCCGCTAGGTTTGCGCTAGTTATTTTAAACATCCATGATATCTTCAGAAAATTGTTGGTTATGTATTCCTCATTTAAAAACCATATCTGAAATCGAAAAATGGCAAGTGGTTGTCTCCCCGGTCGTATCCCCACTGCCCAGTTGTTTGCTTACCCACAACATGATCGTTTGTTATGTGGGGGTTCCATACCCCTAAACCATCAATGTTAATAGGATTTTCCATTATAAACCATCCATTTTGTGGTACCTCCATGTATGGAAACCCCCATATTACCTATATAATTACGCAGGGAGTATATTTATTTTCCCCAGTTCCAACATGTTCACTAGCCAAATATACAAGGTGGTGCACCAGTTCGTTAGCCAAAAATAAATATCCATTGAATATCCATGCCATTACTATGAAATCACGAGATATGTCATCCCACCACTCTTAATATCCCCGTTATTATTCCAATCTCATCCATATCAAACCATGTAACCATAATTAACCATTGTTGTCCATGAAACATCCATGAAATATCGATGAATTTCGCAATTAAACAACCCTTAAACATTATGAAAAGCATTATTAACCATGTTTTAATCATTGTTAGCTACCATTAGAAACACTGGTTGGTGATTTCAAAAATGTTCTATTTTCCATGATATATGGGATAATCCTTACCATTGACGAATATTTTTCAAGATGGTTAAAACCACCCACCAGATATCAGATAACCATGAAATATCCATGAAATATCGATGGATTTCGCAATTAAACAACCCTTAAACATTATGAAAAACATTCTGAACCATGTTTTAATCATTGTTAACTACCATTAAAAACACTGGTTGGTGATTTCAAACATTTTCTATTTTCTATGATATATGGGATAATCCTTCCCATTGACGAATATTTTTAAAGATGGTTAAAACCACCCACCAGATATCAGATAACCATGAAATATCCATGAAATCTCCCGAGGATCGCATCCTAGTGCCCGACAGCAGCATCTCCTGCGGCGACGTCGCCACCGCCCACGCCCTGGCCTTTCGCAGCCACCTCTGCGGGCGTGGCGACAGCGCCTGCATCGCGACGCCGGGGAATGGGCCGCCCACGGGGCTGCAAAACATGGGCGAATTGGTGGGCGACTTGGCAAAATCTGAGGTTGGAAAACATGGAAAAATCCAGAGATTTTTGGGGAGAAGTTGCTGGTTGGGTTGGAAAAACAACGGATTTTGATGGATTTGTTTGGGGCTGAGAAAATGATGAGACTTTTGGCGGGTTTGATTCATTGATATTGGAAGGGGGGTGAATGAAATCCTGGTGATTGACGTGATTTAACAGAATTTACATCTTTGGATTGTTGGAATGGAGATTTATTTTGCAGAGGTGGTTGATGGAAGTTGATATGCTTGAAGATGATTGAAGTGATCTTCTGGAAGGTTGAAAAAACAGATTTGGGGTTTTAACTGGTAGGGAGACTTGGATTGGGTTGTTGCTGGTTTGAAGGATGTTTTAGAGAAAAATTGAAGGGCCACAAGTGTGGTAAAGATTGGTGAACAGTTGGGCCGGAAGGATTTTTGGCCTGATAGTGTTGATTGAAGTGTTTGTGGAATGTTGACCTTTCATTACTCAAACAGACTGACAGAAAAGAGTGGTATGTCACGTTGAGATTCCTTCACATCCACAAGAAACAATGTGAGTCACATTCCACTTTTGGTTAGAAGGACACTTGGCACGATTGTTGCATGGTCCCTCCTCCCAGTATCAAAAAAATGGTACGTGGTTTGGCTGGTTGATGGTTTATACATGTTGATACCCTCATGTTTGCTCCGTGGGGTTCCCTTGATTGTTGATAAGTCTCCATGCATAATAAAAATGACTGGCGAAGGATTGGCTTGCAAGAAATTGTGCATTAAAAAGTCGTTTTGGTACGTTGTAAAAATATTCTCGATGGTAGCTATAGTCATTGCCTGCTATAATTCATCACATTCTGGCCTTGAAGAGTTGAAGCGTGATGGTCAAGAGATCGATTCTATACCCATAATCTGGCTGGTGGTTTAAAACATGTTTTTCCCATAGATTGGGAGTGATCATCCCAACTGACTTTCATATTTTTCAGAGGGGTAGGTCAACCACCAGCCAGGAATTATTGAAGGGATGGTCATCAATCCACAGGGATTGATATACACATCTGGTAGGATTCCCATTGTACCATGTTTTTACCCACATTTGGTAGGACGTTTGGCACGGAATCGGGCACGGGGAAGTCAGCGATGCTTCGTCTTGAAGATTTGCAGCGACACGAATCATTTTTTAAGGGTCCAATCTCAACCAGGTGCTACAAAAAGGCTAGTTCAACAGAATTGTAGGAAACATTGCAGGAGACCTCTATAGTTGATGGTAAAAAGGATGGTTTTCCGTAGATTTTCCCAACAAAACCAATCCATTGATATTTAGTCAGAGTTGCTCCAGCCCGTTGTATTTAAATGATGGTAAATGATAGCCATAAGGGTGGAAAGTGGTGATGTACCTCTTGATTTTAGCCCATATACCCCTACAATTTCAACCAGATGTTGGAAGCAAGCCCGGCTTCAAGATGTTTGAAAACAAACATAGTATCATAGTGAAACACATATGGAGGTTTCCTAAAATAGGAGTATCCCCAGTTCTCATCCATTTTATTTTCGGATGTTCCATTAAAAAAATCATCCATTTGGGGTACCTCTATTTTAGGAAACCCCCATCCATTATATATATATAACCATAAATCATAGGGAGATTAAACCATTCAGAATAGAAGTCTATAGTTGAATTGACTGAATTATGTTCAATGTTGAATGATGTTTTTCATGACATCAAACAACCAATGTTCCAGTGATGATGCACGGCCCAAGGAGAGTCAGGCATTTCCTTCGTGCAAACGGCACCTTGGCGCCGTGGGAATGACCTTGGGCACATTGATTTCAATGGTACAAGGTAAGGTCCCCAAGTGATAGCTAAGTTGGTGTAAATATCTCCAACAACTAGGATTGGCAGATATAATTTGGTATAACTATAGTTAATGATGTTAAAGATCAACTTATAACTGGGGGGGGGCGCCTACCTGGTAGTTGTTATCCCAGTCCTATTGGAATTCTGTGGATAGAACCCGCAGCCTGTCCGACTGCATGATGAACGTGTTCCACCCAAAGATTCAAACTATGTGGACGTTGAAATCATAGCAGGGTCCACCCCGGATATATAAACCCAGGTTGATAAGTTAAGAGTAGATTAGGGGATACCCCAAGAGTGGTGAATTCCTGTGTCATATGGGGCTTCAACCAGCCCACTAAAGGGTGAACCCCCGCAAATATGTACTTGTATATACATAATATATATGTATACATATGATGATCAGCCCGAACAACAGTTTTTGCTGATGCTGCTCAGAGCCCTTAAGCCTTTCTTATTGGAGGGTCACTTGGGGGCTTTGCTTTATCCCAACTTCCCCAACTTGTAGAGCTAGCCTTGCAATAGTTATAGCCATTAGTAACCACGAATAACCATGATTAAATCATATTAACCCATATTAACCCTGACTAACCCCATATTATCCCCTATGAACCCCTACTACAGTAACCGCTCACTATCCCAACTGCACCTTGATGCTTCAGTTCAACCCGGTCACTTCACAACCAAGGTGTGGTCGCCTGTTCAGATTGATACACCAGGCACCTATCGCATTTGCTTCGTGGCAGACGCCCATGGTTAGTATGGGTTAGTATGGGGTTAATATTGGGTTAATATTGGTTAATATGGGTTAATATGGGCTTAATAAGGGTTAATAAGGGGTTGAAGAACCATACAATAATCACGTTCATCCAGTGTCCATGCTGAGTTAACCCCTGGCTGCTTGGTCATTTACACAAAAAGAGACTCGTAGTCCTAGTTGAATGGTAGGCATACGATCCCCCAAATCAACAGTTTAGCCCTAGGAATATTAGTCGTTCAACCCCAAAAAAGTTGCATGGTCTTCCACCTTCCAGCGTTCCAGGCCCATCATGCCATGTGATTATGGATCTTGGGTGCCGACCCTGGGAATTTGAGACAAAGATAGCAATAAATCATCCACTTGCCATTCGTCCATGTTCTTCAAGAGTTCATTTTTTCAGGTGAGTTGCTTCCCAATGTCAACACAACATTTGGATTCCTTCGGCTTGCGATGGCTCATGTTTTTTTTAATCTCTCAGGTCGCAGTCGAAAAAACATAAAGGTGAAACATCGCAAGCCGAAACTGGTGACGAATTCGATGGTGAAATGTACCAAGAGGCTTCACCTTGGCAACTCGTGTACCCTGACAGGCGATTAACCCAACAAACACTGCGTTGTTTGTGGTCCACTTCGAGCAGTAAACCATCTCATTTTGTCGCACCCAGTGCTGACCTATATGCCCAAATATAGGTCGATCCAATTTGTAGACCGAAAAAAAACGTACGTAAGTGCCATGTGAAGATGTTCAGAATGACCCATTGGAATTGCAATGTGATAAACACAATGCCATAAACAACGACCATTTGATGGTTTCTACCATGGTTATGACCACCCATCTTTGGTAGTATTCAGGATGGTTTGCGATTGGGTTTACCACATGACCTCATGTTCAAACTGCTACCCAAACAGAACCGCTCCAAACAGCCAACCCTCCGCAGCTCAGGTTGGTGCGTCGACGACAGTTGGGACCCAGTGAAGTTTCTTGACTGGACGGGTCTTGGAAGAAAGTGGGCAGCAGGGGTTGGTTCAGCTACAAATGGGATAACCCAGGGACAAAACTATGGGATAATCCACCAACCATTGACGAACTCATATTTTCCAAGATGGTTAAAAATCACCAACCAGATGAACATTTCCATTTTTTAATGGGATAACTGATCAGGAGGGTTATTAACCATTTACGATCTGTGGGATGAACCTCTGCGCATTGCAAGTTGGTGGCTTCGTGTTCAGTTCACATGCAAGCGACTGATATGTGTCAGGCGGTGATTGAGTTCAAAAGAAATGCTTTTGCCTTCTGTCCATGATTTCTTCGGATATTATATCAAAATAAATCCGAACAAGTGGTAAACCATATTATGATGTTTGGGTTGGTAAAACAAATATATTATTATACAATGCCTTCTGTTCCATATAATGTGGTAAACCCAAAACCAAAAACATCCCCAAGTCATGGTACGTAAACATGGCATTGGGATTACCGCATTCGCACTGAAAAATGGCATTGGAATGCGCTGATTTGTTCGGATCCACAAAAAAAGAAAATCTGCTTGGTGGTGACTGGAACCATGGAATTTTATGACTTTCATACTTTCCATATCTTGGGAATAATGGCGATTTTTTTGTGATTCAGTTGGGAATTCACCAACCAAAATGGGGGTAGTAATAGCCCGAATGACGAACTCATATTTTTCAGAGGGCTAGGTACACCACCAACCAGGATAAAATGGGTCTTGTTGGGAAACTCTATGATTTTTCAACCGCCATTTCAAGAATGCCTGCTAACCACCGTTTCCAAACCGCATAACGCCCCATGCCCGATTTGAGTTCATGGGGACACGGAGATAAGCATAGAAAAAATAAAGTGTAGCGATTGGGGCCTGTATCCGTCATGCCAAAAATCTTGCAGAGGTAGTCTTTCTCCAAGCCCGTGGCTGGTTCGGTGCATTTCAACCTTTGCAGTAGCCTCCGTGAAAACCCTTATCTTTGGGGAGGTCACTTTTCCGGGTGTATCTCAGAGTTTGTTTCGGGGATTTTTTGCAGGAAAGCCGAACAAAAATTGGATGGTAAAGACCCATGGGTGTCCAATCAATTTTCGCTCGAAATTATCAATAGAAGGGTGTTAGCCCACAAGCGTAGCAGTCAAAGGCTCAAATCTATGTTTCCCCATTTCGAGACATAATTGGTTCGATACTTATATTCCCTTTTTCTTGGGGAGGTTTTGGTTGCTGAATCTCTTGGGGTGTTCCCCTTGTTGGATGAGTCAGCATAGTTAGGTTGAAAAGCTCACCAATTTTGTTGGGTTGAAGCCTTGTTGTTGGTAGGGTGGTTATCTTTCATAGATGAACAGGGGGGGGCTACCCTAACGGGCCCCCCCCCTAAAACAGCCTTATTTCTAGAAATAAGAAAACCACATAAAACCATTCTAATTCCTTATTTCTATGGCTCAGGTGTCAAGCTTTAGGTTGGGCAGAAATAGGCTTAATTCGGGCTTAATTCTAGGGAATAAGCCCTTATTTCTTCATCGAATCCGAAGATAGACATTGCGAACCGCTATTTCCCTAATTCAAGTAGGCCCATGCGGCTGAAACTCATACACATTGTCATTTGCCATGTGTGCCTAAACCACCACACTGTGGAAAGCAGCCAAATGCGGATCAGAAATGAAAATTAAGGCAGTTTTCCGTGGCTATTCCCTTGGTGTGGTTGGAATAGAGAAATAAGGGATTAAGGTGCAAACCCCCCGCTATCACCATGAACAAATTGAGATTTCAAGAATATATCTGAATGTACCCAGGTTTTCTCAACGGTATGAAGATGGAAATTTCATTTCTTGGTAAAATCTGGTTTATAAGGAAACCGCAAGCACCATGAAAAACTTGAAAACTTCAAGAACGTTGTGATTGAATGTATCCAGGTGTCCTCCATTGTTTGTTGATCCCCAGGTGGAAGTTTGTGTCTTGAGTCTTGACGAATAATTGGATAAATTGCCTTTGAAAACACATAGATTCCTATACCCTACCCCCCCTCGTTCGGGAAGTAAGGCCAAAATGGTCCTTTGGAATGTTTTCATCCAATATGCACACCCTGATATCCAAAAAAAAAAGGTTCCCCGCAAACTTTTGTGACGTAACATGGTCATGGTTGTTGAAAAGATAAATGCACAGAACCCAGTACATTGAACAATCAAACAGGCCTTCCCTAATATTTTTTCTCAACCCAGAAATTTCCTGGAACCCCGGTTCACATGTTGATCCCCAGGGGGAATTTTCTGTCTTGACGAAAAATAGGGAAAATTTAAAGCACATTTTATTCCGTGGCTATTCACTTCATGTGGTTGGAATAGAGAAATAAGGAATTAAGGTTCAAATCACCCCTATCACCATGAAAAAAAGGATTCCAAGAATATGGCTTCCATTGTTTGTTGGTCCCCAAGGTGGAATTTTTCCAACCAACTGGAATGTTCGAATTGTACCCTGGCTGAACCATGTCCTTATTTCCGATTTCCTTCTTTTCTATCTCAAAGTCTTCTGGCTCAAAGGAACATATCAAACACTTGCTTTTCCAACGACCAAAAAGAACGCAGAGGACGCCCTTTATTTCCTTATTCCTTTGTTTCTCCCTGATGATTGAGGCAAAAAGAATTTGGGAAATAAGCGTTTTTCATTCGATGAAGAAATAAGCCAGAAACAAGCTTATTTCTTTAATTCGGGTT
>Ga0126342_10010562_pt1 | contig 16521 bp, 17 predicted proteins | sample Cyp1metagenome_FD_92528 | JGI IMG/M metagenome (GOLD analysis project Ga0126342, IMG submission 92528) | Coral microbial communities from Lord Howe Island, Old Settlement Bay, Australia - Cyphastrea 1 metagenome | ecosystem: Host-associated > Invertebrates > Cnidaria > Coral ... | reverse complement strand
TGGAATCGATTGGACAAGGAGGGGTGTTCAACGCCTCATGAATCTCGCTCCGCGGCTCTTTTCAGCCAATACTTCACGGAATAGGCATGTCAACGCCTATGAGTGCTGTGGTAAAAACAGCATCATATATATATATCATATGTGTATTGATTGATATTCCTGCCACTGCTGGCACCGCTTGTGAAAACGCCTGTCACATTCTTTTACCCCAATGCCCTCCTCGTCATCACTGTTCGCTGATGGGCTCACCTACATTCGAATCTCAGGTCTCAGAAGAGGAATGGGAGGCTGCAATCATCCTATATGGCAGTGTGTCAAAACCTTGTACCCCTGGTGAACATCAAAATAGCTGGTAAATGGATGTTCATCCCCCTAAAAATGGTATCTATAGATATTGACCCATACCCATATTTCTACGTATCTCTTTGCAAGCTCTGAATCCACAAAAAGAGTGGGAAAAAGATGGAAAAAGTATGAACACGTCATGTGGAATGGCTGGGCAGTCGTTTTGGAAAGGCTGACATCAAGACACAACTAAAACACATAAGAATGGAAACGTAATTGTGTTCGCACATGGAAAGCCTGGGGCACGATTGGCGTCGTTGCAAGACGAGTCCTCCCAAAACAATCAATTCGAGACCAATGCAATCTCTGGACGAGCAAACTGACAATGCTGATATTTTGATACGACGAAGGACTTGATACGTTGTTGTTGTCACATGTTGGATTGCTATTCGTTTCCGGGGTCTTCTACATGCCAAAAACTGCAAAGTCAATACCTTCTCGGAGGCAAAATTAGAGGTCGCAGTCCTGCGCTTGCGGGGCATAGCCAGGCCTCAGCTCAATCTCTATGACCAGTGCAGTTCCCCTGAGATCAGCTGAGTCTCCGACAGGTCGCTGGCAAGACCAAATAGAAAGAGCCAAAAGCGAAGCTGCAGAAAGGGGCGATTTCTACTAAAGAGCAGAAGAACTGGATACCTGTACCATCCTGATCCATCCTGTACCTGTGAAATCCATTGAAATCCCACGTGTAGATGGCAATGCCGGATAACCGCATGGTCAACCTTTGCAACCAGGAATAATGCGGTGCGGACGGATGAAAGAAATGGTGGGGCAAGCCTTGGCACTCCACGTACCCACTTCACAAACGTTGGATGCAAACACTGGAATTCCTGCACTTCAGTGGGATGCTCTTTGAGGTATCTTGAGACATCTTGAGATATCTCAGGATATTCTATGATATTCTACTCCCTTTGCTCCACCTGCACTTGCCCCTGGTGCCGGCCAACCTCCCGCAAGCACAAGTCTTCGATGTCCGCCTTCAAAGCTTCAACTGGTAGAAACAAACAGCAATCTAAGAGGGTTCGTCTGAAAATAGGTTACCACAAAAAATCCGCTGGTGAATCATCCAGTTTCCGACAATGTTCTCATTAAGATTGCCAGTTGTTGGGTATATACCCCATTCTCTGACACAGCCATATAGGCCTCGGCGAAAATTCTTTGCCAAAATAGCAACGTTTTTAATAGTTGTTTTTTTCTGGTATTGGCATGTCACAGCATGTTTTATCCATGTCATCCTGTGTTCAACAAAAAGCATTGCTGTGTTGGAAGGTGCGCTGCATAGGTCACAGCCTGAGGTATTTAAGCTTCTGGCCATCTTCTCAGCATATCTCTTGGATGAATCGCGCCAGCGCCCATTCAGCCCATGGGCTGACCTGTTTGTGATTTTTTTTGTGAAGGCAGAAGCCGTAGCAGCTGTAGCAACAGACAACAAGCCTTTTCAGGCCTAGTATGTTTTTTGTTCGATATGGTATCTTTTTTTTTGTAGATTGCAGAGAATGTCCCTACTGCACTACTACGCAAATGGGCGTGACCTGAGACCCAACTTGCAAAGAGCCTCTGAAATTCCTCCGAGCGATAAGCGTCTTGCAAGTCATTCAGCATGGCCATAGCGGCCTGGCTTGCAGGGAGACTCACAATGCGTGCCCATACTGCCTGAACGCCAACTATGGTAGTCTTGGTATTTGAAGATGCTCACGCCCAATAGTGCCCAATGTTCAAGTCAGACTGGCTGAGACTGAGAAGAACCCTGGTACAATGATGTGCAATTCAGGAAAGCGCTGCGAAATTTGCAATGTCATTCATGGATTTCATGGTCATGACGAATTTTCAGATGGGACAATCGCTTTTGCCTTTGATCGCCTCTTATCAGAAACGTTTTACAGACTGAGTGGTCACTATGCCTCTGCATTGAAGACCGCCCGGACCGTCCGGCGCCAGCGGCGAGTAGCAGAGCTGACCTGCAAAGGGGTGGCAAAGGTTCTTCGATCCGCCATCGGTTGCATTTTGTCCCAGGATGTCCCAGGATGTCCCAGGCAATAGCAATCAATAACATTCAATAAACCTGAACATTAAAAGTATACTAGTCATTGAAATGAAAATTCTTCCTGGCATAGGTTTTTGGGGTTATGCAACTGAGAATATGGGTTTGTCTGAAAATAGGGTATATTCCCAATTATAGCCATTTAATAGGGATAATGATCATTAACCATTGGGTTTAGGGGTACACTCTTTTCAGACACCCATATTGTGAAGGTCAAGACATGCTTAGGTTTTTTACGGAGCAACAGCTGAGGATCCGCTACCTCCTCTGCCCTCTTCTCTGCTGGTGCATCTTCAGCCTTCACAAATCTTCAACCACGTGCTTTGCACTTAAGTTTTGGATTGAATATCTTGAAATATATATATATTATATTATATATAATTATATATATATAATATATCTTGGTTACTGCTAGTTGCGATCTTCAAAGCATATCACTCCCCCTGATATCCCCTGATGAAACGACGCACTGGGAGGTTCCAGATCTTCCACAGCGAGTTCATCGAGCCGCCTGCATGCTGAAACCACCTCCACGTTTTGCGCGTGCTTCCTGCAGAACGGGATGGGATGCATCCATTATGTCATTATGTGGATCTGTTGTTTTTTGGAAATCTGGAGCTGTTTTATCCATCCAGGAACATCTCCAGATTTCTCAGTCCAGCAGCAACTCTGGGTTCATGTTGTGCACAAAACTTCCATGTCACCATGCAAATTGCCGGCCTGAGCCTTGCCTCAACCCGTTGCATCTTAACCCAGAGCGCCTTGGCAGCTTCAAGCGCTGCCTCTTCACTCTTGACGACCTCCAAACAAAGTGCTAGTGACTCATAGTGTCAACAGGACAAAATTGGCTCAACCTAACCGCACTGAAATTCATGTGCGTGTAGTGATTGCAAAGGAGCACAATTTGCGAGACTTGCAGTATGCTGCAAGGTCCTGCGGGAATCTACAAGTCATGGATGTGTGCGTCTCCACATGCTAAAACTTCCCATGGTGTCGGATCCTGGTTCCATGTTGAGTTTGGCACATGGGAAGTGATTCAAAACATGTTAAAAGGATTTAAAAGGCTCCACCTCGTGAAGAACTCCACGAAGGAATTGGAGCAGATCCAGGGGATCTCTATAACGGAGCCTCACAGTGACGGTTCAAGCACGTGAAGGTCACATTGCAGGGTTTTAATGATCCGGGCTCTTGAATGCTCTTGACTCTGTCGAGAGATGATTGAACTCCACAATATCACAATGCTATTCAGAAACATTCAGCAAATGTCTTAATATGTCTTAATATGTCTTAATACCGTAGCTATTAGCAGTGTGATCCCTGCTGTCGTCCTCCTAATCCTCATCCTCAACCCAATGATGATCACCGCCGCCTCCATCATCACAATAACCATCTCATCATCACAGTTTTCTCGTTCATCGTCATCGTCATACAAGTCGTTGCAGGTTCCACAGGTTTGAACTTTGATTCTGACACTCACTAAGAGGCAGACCCATCTAGCAGGCAGCTCGTTGCGGCAGCATAGTCCTACGGACCACATCACTTCAGGACTCAATATGTTCTGAACCGACCTCATCGAAAAAGTTGGTGCGAGAGGGAGCTTAACTGTTGCTTTCACTAGCCAAATTTTGCAGGACAAATTGTTGGTATTTGCATGTATATATTTTGCCACAGTATTCCTTAAACACCGACTAAAGCGGGATGTCAAATAATGGCTTTTCTGCCACAGATCCGACAAACTTTGCGCCATATTCATCCATTTTGTCAGTACACTTCTCTGAAGAGTTAAATGAGTTAACGACTGAAAACGACTGAATTGTGAAGTAACAAAGACAACCCTTTGGAAACGAACTAGAACTATTGATGCTTTGGAAACGGAATTCGGATTCATATGGATTCACCATTCACCGACAGGACCTACACCCTACATTTCGGAGATCAGCTGCCATACAGTAGATTCATGTAGATTCCACTGTACCGGGCATTTCCGTCACATTTAAAGATTTGCCATTCATCTCAAAAGCATGCCTCACACATACAATTCAGCTTCATTTTCTGGATGCACTGTACAGTCTGTATCTGCAGTCTCTGAGAAGCACAAAGTGTACTCCTGGATAAACTGGATACTTGGGGGACGCTTGTAGCATGAACATGATAACTATCAGACTACAAGCAACTGCACGGAACAACGAGAAATTTGACCTGTTCATGGCCTATTCTTAACAATGTAGACGCCAATAGGACTGAGGGTTTGCGATTCAAACCGAACAACGCGCAAATTCATGCTATGAAGCAGCCGGCTAAGAGTTGACATGCCCTGCCAGGTCAATTGGGAACGGTCAGAAACTGTCAAGTCGTTTTCAAAATGTGATGAATCCATATGAATCTCCAAATACCTAACACAGGTGAGCCTTTCCTTGTGGATTCATGGTGGGGAAGAATACATTTCATTGTCTGCAATTCTTGCAGGGCGTGTCAGGGCAACAGGTGGCGAGCATGTCTCACCTCAAACACATGCCACAGGCCAACCCTGGGATGAATTCTACGATTGAAAACACTGGACAAGCGTTCAAAAGCGTCATAAGTTCATCGAAACCATTCGCCATCCCAAGAAATGATTTTGGGGCTACCTTTGAAAAGTGTCTTGGTAAATGTGAAGCCAAGTTCCCCCAAGATTGAAAGCTGTAGTCGGAATTTAGTTTCTTAGATGCCTTGTGCCCCCTACAGTGCCACATGTTTCAGCTGTTGGCCGAAGTCTCAGAAAGGATACCTCAGGGCCGTTTATGGTTCGATGTGTGCAGCTAGGTTGCTGCAGATCTAGATCTACGTAGATCTACATGATTGATATTATGGATGCAGGTATCACATTTAGATTCCCAGTGGTTATTGAAATTTAAACACTGGCAACAGGCTTCAAGGTGCTTCAAAGCAGAGAACAAGACTTGAATCCGAAATCAACTGAGGGCCAATCAAACTGAACAGCTGGAAGGCATCCTCCATCTCCCGGTTCATTTGTTGCATGGATCTATCCAATTGCTCCTGGTGTAGGCATCAGAGGCATCAGCAGCGGCCGAAGAACATGTCAAGGCCTCTGGTCAACTCGATCATTTCGGACTGGAGTTGAGAGAATCTGAGACTGAACAGGTCGACAAATTACCATCTGGTTATTTAACATAGCCATGGAAAATCACCATTGTTAATAGGTAAACCATCTATAAATGGGCAATTTTCCATGGCTATGTTAAATAACCAGAGGGTATAGGAAATAGTGATCTATTTTCAGGTGCCCTGTCCTCAGTGCTCCTCAATCGCTCACGCGCGCGTTCTGGGGATTCACCAGAGCTTCCTGACCATTGGAAAACTCGAATTGCCCAGATCAGTCATGGTTGGCAGGGAAATTAAATGTGAAATGACCGTACATGTTTGCATGTGCCCTATCAAAGCTTCTGGTCCTCGTGCAGAGCGAGACCACGCCAGTGTCTTGTCAGAATCGTGTGCTGACAATATCGCTTACAGTGGCCACGGGACATGGTCCTCCGAATTATTCAGAATCTTGATCTGATTATAGTGGTCATTGCAAAGATGTTAATCTATGGATAAAACCATGATCTGTCACACCATCCCCGAATCAGAGAAGAATCCCGGACGTTGTGAACAATGGTCTGGATTCTTGTTGGATCCTTGGGCTGCTTAGATCCAGGTAGATCAACTATAGATGCAGCAACTAAAAAACTATATATTATAATATATATATATATATATTATATACAGTATATATCATGATATATCAACCATAGATATCTATATATCATATATCTATGCTGTGATCAAATTAGGCCAACAGTCGGATCTCAAGCATCTCCCCGCCTTTGATCCCTGGGATGTTGGTCCAAACGCCGCTGTTCTCGTCCACTCTGCTCCGCATTTGGCCCGTGGCATCACGGCTGCTTTGGATCACATAGCTGCTGGAGGAGATGTAGTACCTGATATCGCAGCGAGGACGAAACGGATCATACTCGCATGATCATATGGGTATTGTGTAATTATTGTGTCACATGACATGTAGTGGTATCTAATGTGTTGACGATGTGCAATGTATTGATTTCTTGATATGTAATATGTAAATATACAATGATATGTACATAATATGGATACATACAGTACAGTCTCTCTCTCTCTCTCTCCCTCCCTCCATCACCATCCCGATGGTTCAGCTAAGGCATTAAGGCATGCTAAGGCTGAAAGGCAACAAGTGTACAGTCTATAATATATCAGTCTACGTAGCTTCAAACGCTTCAACATATTTCAAAATCATGATTGCATTGATTCTGTTGGACATTGACAGTAAAAGCGGAACAAACAACTGGCCAACGGCAACTGGCCAAACATCCTGCAAAGAGGCATGAGGAAGAAGTGAAATCCCACAGATTACCAGGTGCAGTCAAGCTGCGTGTCTCTGGGCATATCCGGTTCACCTGGAATAGCGCAGCTTGCTGCTACGGTACCAGTACACTACGGTACGCTGCGGTATAACAGCTTTTGGAGAGATTGTCTAAATGATTCTGCTGCACCAAACACGTTTCAAACCTCGCTGACACTCAAACATCAGCCATTATACTACTGTATTGTGCCTCACAGGGAGATCCTGACCAACTGGCCCAACTGGCTGCATTGTACTCTTCAAGATCACACTAGCCATGTTCCAGGATGTTCGAGCATATCTTTCCCTGGCCTCCAAAAAGCTGGAGAGCAGCAGCCAGGAGCGCAGCACCCAGCAACGCTAAGGCACCTTTGCCTTGCCGGAGAAGACTGGCCGATCATGGTCCATGCATTTTGCTGCCACTGTTGAACTCGGCTCAAATAGCATCCAAGCATAGTCAAGTGACCCAACATCGACATCTCTGTGTTCTCAGCTTTCTCCTCAGAGCAAGTGATTAAAATCACTGAGGCATACTGAGGCGTGGGTAGGCCGATGACCCCGACTTTTCCGAGCCAAGGGTGCAGAGTCAGTCGCAGCCACTTGCAACCCAGCAGCTTTGACCTTCATGGTCTTTGGGAGGGGCTTTTCCACCCGCCCGTTGATTCTCTTCCTTCGCACCTGTAGAGTGAGCTAATAAGCATGACATTGCATGACCATTCCTGTCTAGTCCACCATGTCCGCTTCGTCTTCGTTTTGGAAGGAAAATCGGCCAAAAACAATGGAAACAGTCAGTCTCGACCCCCGACTCTAGGTCTCCAAAATATCGGAAATCAATCTCTAGAAGCTGCAAGCATATTGCGGAGCCTCGGCCTCATCATCTTTTGCATTTTCTCGCGTGACAATCATGGTTTCACCTTGTGGGCAACCCACAAATACACTGAATAATCACTGAATCATTTCGGACCATGTTGCTGCCAACTCACGAAACCTCCACCAATGCTGAATTCTCCCAAAAAACAAGCCTTGGAACCCTGTCATGGTACAACTTCCACATGGTAAGAGACCTTTTCCATCACATGCAAAACTCCTCTTCCCATCGCAGAAACGATCCTCGTGCAGCAGAGGTGCTACCATCTCGGTCTGATTGCCTGGATCAAAATGGATATATAATCCCAAGACATGATAGATGACAATAGATGAGTAAAGTCTTGAGAGTCTTGAGATGTCTTGAGTATGTGCAGATCCTTGTAGTAGATTGGAAACCTGCAAATCTTGCATGATCCACTGGGGGCATGAAAGCACTGTGTTCCAAAGGGACAGTCGCTGCAGAGGTTCTATGCGCATTTAAATGTGTCGGTCAGTATATGTTAGTATGTGTTCGCCGAGAGACTGTCGAATCGTGCGAGAGAGGATCCTGACGCTGACAGCAAATTCAGTAACATCACCCAACACATCACCCATCACATCACCCAACACATCCCAACCCACATTTCAGCTGTCTACCGAGAAAAAAAAGCTAAAGCTTGCACCTCTGCCGCGGCAGCCCAGTGAAGGCTGGGAACATCGGCAACAATCTGGCAAGCAAGCACATCTAAAGGCACTGCCTTCTGGACCTGTGCTCCAGAAATGTTTTTTTCACCCAAATGTTCTCGAACACACTGCTGATTAATGAAAAGCAAAACCATGCCCTGAAAGTCGCCTCTTGCATTTGTGCGTGTCTACCAATCATGTCAATCTGCTCTGCCCAGGTATGCAGTCTTTACTAGCCACTTGAACGTGAATCTGACAGAATCTAGATGAATCTAGCTACGTGATGCTACGTGTATACATAAATGTCTCCCCTTCCAGTCGCAGCAAAACACTAAGCCGCTGGCAGAAGCGTTGCCGCCACTGTAGGAATCGCCCTTTTTCTGGACAATGGCGTCGCCATGCTAGAGGTTCAATACAGGGTCCAAGTGACAAGCGAGGGAGTCTATCCGGCTGAATCCAGCTTTATAATTAATATGTTTGAAATATACAATGGCCAAGCAAATGTCTGCATACTCCTGTTCTCGTTGCTTTCATCGGACATGTCCGTTCAAGCCAGAAGATACACAAGTCCGAGAAGTTCCAGGACATGTTCCGCGCTGAGGGGTGCGCAACCCTCTGCCATTGCTATGTTTGTTTGCATCTAAGCCTCTAAGCTGAGCCAGTAGACAAAGGTGGTATGAAATCACAGCAGCCATGCCTTCTGCATTGCATGGCTATCATGGCTGCACTGGAGAATAGATGCACAAGGATGTTGCTCTAGCACGATCCATGACCCATGACCGGCCATGACCTGAAAATGTCTGAAATAATCGAGCCTCAAATAAGCCAGCCAATCAATTTTGTGCCGCCGATGTCCCAGCTTTGGAAACCAACCTGCTAGCAGCTGCTAGCATCCCTCAGTCCTCATTTTCTGCAGCTTCCCGCAGAGGCTCCCAACCCAGCAAATCCATAGCTAAAATATCAGATATGTCGCAGATGAGGTTCCCACATTATTTACCCAGGGAATTTCCCAAATAGAGCAGTTGGATTTAGTTGGCTGGTGAGTGTTGGATGATATTGGATGTTGTTGCAGATTCCCAATGTTGGAGCAAATGAATGAGATCACTGGAAAGATGTGTCTGACTGTATGACTCAAAGCTTTTATGAAGGTTACCGTCCTGTTCATGCCGTTTGAAATGTGGCTGTCGAGGCTTGATCTATGTGGATATCACTTTTTGCTCATGGAATTGACCTCACTCTTCTGCCAAAGCTGCGATGCACATAAGATCATCACCGTGTTGGATTCACGTCTCTACCCACTGGTGTCAAACCACCACACAATTTGCAGAAGCTTCGCTCCAAAAGGAACAGTTAGACCGCAAACTCAACTTTTTGACAGGGGCCGGATGGATCCAGTCTGTGCATCATAGGGAAGCAAGCTTCTGCGCTGCCTCTTCCCAATTCCTGGCTCCTCGCTTACGGTAGCCTCTTTTGCTAGAAGAGTTATGTAGTCTTGCTACAGAATTCCACGACTTTCGTGTCGCTTGTATTGAATTGCATTTTGCATAATTTTGCTATTGAAAGGTGTTGCAGAATGTTCTGGGTCTCAAGCCGAGAATGATTCTGTTGAAGAGCTTCTGTCAGGTTCAAGTTTTTTGCGCTGCAGACGGGCCAGGCCTCCTGGATATACTTTTGGACACGCACGATCACGCAGGGACACAACCAGCATTTGCCATTTGTACTGCATAAGGTTTCTGTTTCAAGGCCCGGCCAGCGCTGACCTGATGCTCGATTCAAGCCTTTTCAGCATGAAGAAATGTTGCTAGGGTCGCTCTGAAGCACCCTGTTGGCAGAAGTCCTACAAGATGCTCAACAGCCTGCGGCTGCTGGCTTAAAAGTCAGATTGGGCAACCTGCTTGTAGCTTCTCCCACCAAGTGAGGAGCAAAGTGAGGAGCACAAATGAGGTTCTCAAGATCTTGAAGCCTTTGTCAAGAAAGCTCAAACATCACCATCAGAATCTCACCTAAGATGAAACTGAGTGTTTTGAACACCAGGTGGTATGGGCCAAACTGGACACCCCACAAAATGAAGGGTTCAATATGGTAATATGAGTAATATGGTTCAATATGGTTCAACATGGTTCAATTTCGATACTAAAGTCCCGAAAATTTGCGGATCCATGGATCCACTTTGACCCACACCCGTAGTAGCTCCCACGTGCTTCAACGGTTTTCCTTGCGGCCTCTGGGCCTTTAAGGCAGCAGGACTTCGTGCATCATGCATGGGATTTTGGGCCGACGGCAAAGAGCCAAATCAACTGCATGATGCCGTTCACCGTCAGCTCTTGAGCAACCTGGCCCAATTAGCTGGAAGACAAGCTCACTAAGGCATACTGAGGCGACTTTTTAAGAATTTTCTGGGAAATGGGGATGCAAAGGCAGAATGAGAGCATGTTTCCTCTCTTTGCTGTGCCTCCCCCTCCTTCTTGTCATCCGCAGCGGTGTGTTTGGTCCTGAGAGCAGATTTACACTGGGAACCAGGCTGATTATGATGTCTGATGTTTGCATTCACATGCACGATTGCGTGTTCGATGGTGTGGAATTACATAGTCTCATGCAACGGAGTCGGCACTCACTACTTGGCAGGTCCAGTGCCATTCTGGTACAGCCTGTGATCTTGGTGTTTTTGAACTAAGCTGGGCTCTTTCAAGATGCTGCTCTTCCACACAAACCGAAAAAACACATGGTGCACTGACATTGATTGGGCGCAGTAAAGGATTCAACTATATAGATCAAATGGTAGCTTGATATTCTCTCTGGCTTTCCAGCTCAGACTATATTCTACCATATGTTACCCAAACCATGACCGGCGCAGGGATTGACAGAGGCACCTCTCTTCTGCAGTGACGTTTTGGAGCGGGTCCCTGCAGGTGGTGTGCGCTGTTCCTTTCACAATGACGCAGGAACCCAATCTGTTTGTATAGATTTGTTCGTGCCTAGGTTCATTAATTAGATATGCATGATATATGATGTATAGGTCGAACCGTCCTTGCGTATAGCACGCATTGTTGGAATTCTGCAAGCGAATGAGTTTGCATCCAATCTGAGGACGAATTCTACCCATCCACCTTGCCTCCATGTCTGGAACGGGGTGGTCCTGGTGAGTTCCGAAGCTGCAGGGGTCCCAAGTTTGGAAGATTGCAGGGGTTTTCGGTCCAACCGCCAGCATCGCCAGCTAGAGAAGGTTGTTTTTACATCTGCACTGTTCCGGTCCCCCAGGACGGCCACAAGGACTTTGGACAAGCCCTGCCTTGCGCATTCCCTCAGGAGGCGTCTTCTGGCGCAGGCGCCGCCTGTCACCGTACACCAAGGCATCATCAATCTTCGGCATAGATCTACAAAGCGCCAGAAGGATGCAAAAGGTGCGGGCTCAAGGAAGGCCGCGGATCTACACTCCATCAGACCGAACGCGTTGAACACATCCAGCAGCTTTTGCTTTTAAGGCTGCCTTGGGCCTTCCGGCGTCCGAGGGGAATCTGCATCACCTCAGAACTTCCAGACTGGAAAAGCTTCAGGTCGCTGTTCGCTTCATGTCTATCATGCGTTGTGAAATGGTGCCTGTCTTCCTTCACAAGACGTCAAAAATCACCCCACATCAGGCGAAAAATTGCCGATGCATAGCTCAACTTGTGTCTAAAACACTCCGTCAAGATTCAAGATCAGCCCTTCAATGCGGTTCCCAGAACGTCACGGATTTGACCCTGGCTTGACCACCACACTGGTAGTACACTAGTAGCCTGCAGTCTAATGAAATCCAATCAAAAGTCTGTCGGTGTGCAATAACTTGGTACGCACGCCCTTCCGCCCCAGGATTCCCCGGCTTGCTTTGGAAGGCTTGGACTTTGCCGCAGACCTGTTCTTTCCAGTACATGGTGTTGCAATGTGTTTGCTGGAATTTCCCATAAGCGGAGACAAAATTAACGCCCACAATATACGCCCTAAGCACAAGTGCTTGCTGCATCTCCGCACCTGCACGGCGACTTCTCCACTGCTGTAGAAGTTGAAAGCCTCAAGAGCTCAATGGCTGAATTATGACCTGCCAAAATACTCCACAGGTCTTGAGGATCCCACTCTTTCTGCAACCATGGGTCCCATTGGGTAGGGAAAGTTCATACTAAAGGACTGAGAATGCTGATGGTCATTGTTGCACTATCAAAAGCTTGCCATGTTGCAGCACATCTATCCCCAAGATTCCCCAAGTGGATGCTCCCTCGATCTCTCAACGAGCCACGTGAGGGCTTCAAAGGCCACTCGCAATCGTCGAAACATTTCCGGATCTCCACCCTGGCCAGCACCGGCTGAGAGCAAACTATCAGCAGTTGGCAAAGAAATGTGAAGAACATACTGAACCCCTTCCTCAAAGGCTCAGGGTGATTCAATAGTTTCTTTCAAAAATTAAAGGCTGGCTGACAAAGCCCTGTCGAAGCATGTAAACTTTTGATAATGACAGCAAGTCGATATTGAGCGAATGCAGTCCCGTGCAAGTCCTCGAGTGTGTGCTTGCAACCTGTGTATTCTGACAACATCATTCCTCATGCATCCTCACGAGAGGTCAGTGCGCAGCGATCTACAATCAATCACCATGTGCCTTGTCTGGGTGGTGTTGTTTTGCGAGCCGCCTGAACGCCTTTGTGGCCTCTCAAATTAGAGACTGGAATCAGCTTCTGATTTCGTGGCAGCCCATCCTGCTCTGATATGCCTTGAGAATATCTACTGAGCAACACCTTTGAAGTCTTTTAGGCGTCACTACACAACCAAATTAAGAGGAGGACTTGCACACATCTCGGTAAACTTATGGCTACACCCAGGTCTGGCTCAAAGATTGATTCCACCTCTACAGCTCCTGCATCATGTGCAAGGCCAAGCAGGGCACGATGATGTGCCATAGCCTGCATTGCAAAGTCTGCATACATTCCCTGCACTGATGTGCTGGGAATTGAGATGAAGTGATCTTGCACGGATATGCACGGATCTCCAAGAAGTGTGAGCAAGTGAATCGTAGTGCCAAGTTTCAAGCAGCTGCTGAGAAACAACATCTCAAAACAAACACGACATTTTTTGTGGGCCTACCCAATCGAGTCAATGGGAGCAATGTCCATTTCCACCAGCCTGTCGGGACCCTGGAGGAAAAAGATCCCGATGCTTGACGATTCGGATACGCCCATTCATAGTCTCGCGCACCAAAGCCTGTGTCACGGGTGAATTTCCGCATCTGTCTCCTATGAGTCACTTGGATCCACTTGGAGGTTCACCTCCAAAGGTTCAAAAACTACAATGACCACAGAACTTTAGGCACAGTGATGGCTCCCTACTTGTTCCAGCCTGATCCTCCTCTAGCAAGACGACACGACCATCAGTGATTGCACCAGCATTGTCAAACTCCACGGCGTCACCCAAGGCAAAATCCGCTCCCTGCAACACATCAGCAGCAACAGTCCGGATCTCACCAAGATGCAGCAAGCCGTGTGGATTGATGCAGGTGTATCGACAAGAACATGGAAACATATGGAAACCAATGTGTCTCAGATTTAAAAGCTTCATAAAGCTTCTCAGTCTCAAAGGTCTCTTTGGAAGGAGAAACAATTCTTCTCTACCACTGTTTGAACATGTGTGGTGTTTTGCCTCTACATGTTCTTGTATCTGAAGCTTCAGTCACGCAGCTTCTGAATCTTCATTCTGACAACTGCATCGCGATGCCTGAATCGTCAAACTGCCAGGTACGAATCCTCCCACGTGCTGTTCTTCAGAAGGATCAGTACCGAGAGCAAACACAGCACTAAATTCCCTCGAAAATTGGAGCACACTGCGGAAACTCCGCCGCCTGGAACCCACTGTGAAGATTCAGTTGGGAATCGAGAGACAGTGATGGACAGCGATAGCATTGAAAACAAACTCAATGTACATCAAAGGCATCAAAGGTGTCCACACAGTCGAAATATCGGCGCCAGTCCTGAACCACTGCAAACCTGGCGAAGCTGAGGCTTTCAACGAACAGTTTTAATTTAGATCTCAACTCATCAGCTTCACGAGTCACGTTCCAGGCCTTTGAGGCTCTTGCCAAAACGAGCCCTGCAAGGAACGAAAAGGCCTTGCCAGGGAGCAAACTCTGTGTATCTCTGTGTCCTGGAGGATCTACCTGACCTATCTGACCTCATGGAACATATGGAAGTCGTAACGAGTCATGTTTGTGCCAACATGCATTGATCAGGCATCAGGCTGCATCAGGCTGCTTACTTCTGTTGAATCCTCGAAGCCTCCTGAAACTTTGACACCGGTCAGTGTACCGCAAGCTCAGCTCAAAACATCTCAAAACACCTTCCAATCAGTTTGCAGCATATGGGTGTGTCTGAAAATAGTGTACGCCTAAACCCAATGGTTAATGATCATTATCCCTATTAAATGGCTATAATTGGGAATATACCCTATTTTCAGACAAACCCATATACAGCCATAGGATATTCAATTCAACGTCCATCCCAGACGCGAAGCCGCCTCCATCTCTGCTCCGGATGTTGCGGCCTGCAAGATCTGCAAGCTGGGCAAAGGCCCAGGATGGCCCAGGATTTCTGGATCAATTCCAAAATGACATGCGCTGAAGCGGAAGTGACAGGTAGGTCACAGGACAGCTATAAAGAAACAGGTACGGGAAATTCAAGCAACACAGCAACACCAACACCAGCTGAATATCGAGACCGCCTGCACCTGAAAATGTGGCCTTGGCAAGGTGAAATGATGGGTGCTGACCAGTTTGCTACCAGGCACAGCAATGAACTTCAACTTGTTTACGATTAAAGTCTAAGTTCGACAAATTCAAACATGTGCGTGTACGAGTTCTGTACGTTCCATATATCAGTAGCAATAATAGAATGAATAGTATTGGCGTACACATGTGTATCTATGTTTAGATAGATGGATAGATAGATAGATAGATAGATAGGATCAGATAGGATCAGATAGGATTAGATAGGATGAGATAGGATTAGATAGGATTAGATAGGATTAGATCAGATTAGATCAGATTAGATCAGATTAGATAAAATTAGATAAGATAAGATTAGATTAGGATTGGATTGGATTAGATAGATAGACAGACAGACATATTATATAGATATATAATCAAGATACTCTGCAGTACAGGTTCAACTTACCAAACATGATGACATGGAAGGTACAACTGAATTGTCAGGCCAAGAAAGAACAGAAACTACAAATACACCTGCAGTAGTCTGCCATAGTCTGCCCTCCGATTTACCAGAAGTAACAATCAAAGAAGATGTGTCTGAACAGTACCTACCATGACGTCATGTCAGTGTGCAAACAGGTACCAAATTGCAGACTGCACAGGCGTGCATTCTCGGCCCAAGGGACGCTTGTGCCAGCTCTCCCAGCAAGGTGAGCAGAGACGGATCCTGCGACAAACTGACTGAAGGTTCATGAGAACTAGGTCTCTGTCAAGACAATCTGCAGCGCTTGGGAGCTACAGAATCTCTCTCTCAGCTCTCTATCATATAGGCTCTATGTTAACAATCTCCAAGAACAAACTCATCAATTGTCAAAGAATAGAATATAACAATTGTATAACAATTGTATACCAATCATAACAATTATACTATATTAATCTATACTATATATGTACAACAATGATGTAGAAAACACCATAAAACTGGGCCTTTTCTGCAACTGCTCTGCCCGCCTTCAATTCAAGGCCACTGAGAAGGCTGCAGCCGTTGGCGGCTGCCTTGGAGCTTCCGGTCCCAAGGGATAGCATTGGTTTAATGCTTTCATGATGGATGATGGATAGATATTATATAATTAGAAACCATTACACCATATAGAAACCATGAATTATCTATGGATTATGAATTATCTATGGATGATGTATAGAAATAGATATAGAAACCATCAAACCATAATTCTGGATTATGAAAGATTATGGATGATTCTGGTATGTATGATGGTTTATGTTTCTGTAAAAAATCTTTTGCAATATTTCATCATGGATGGTGATGATGGTGATGGTGATGACAATGACGGTGATGGTGGTGATGGTGGTGATGGTGGTGATGGTGGTGATGGTGGTGATGGTGGTGATGGTGGTGATGGTGGTGATGGTGGTGATGGTGGTGATGGTGGTGATGGTGGTGATGGTGGT
>Ga0126342_10010561_pt1 | contig 16521 bp, 11 predicted proteins | sample Cyp1metagenome_FD_92528 | JGI IMG/M metagenome (GOLD analysis project Ga0126342, IMG submission 92528) | Coral microbial communities from Lord Howe Island, Old Settlement Bay, Australia - Cyphastrea 1 metagenome | ecosystem: Host-associated > Invertebrates > Cnidaria > Coral ... | reverse complement strand
AGTTGCAACTTGCAAGTTGCAACTGCACGGAACTTTACCCACAAACAGCGACAAACAAACAAAATACATCGGCTCAAGCTATCCAATTGCTGCAGTGCCGACTGAGTGCATCACGCTGAAGCCAAACGTGCTTGTAAACTTGGCCTTGATGATATTCATCAACGCACACAGATGGTGCCTTTTCAATCCTTTTCAATCCTTTTCATCTCATCAAGTTCTCATCTGTAATCGAGTGCCTTTGGGGTCAGAAATATGGAGTATCATAGAACTCACTGAGATCGAGGCAGCAGTGGCCTCTGCCTGTAAACCTGGGCAGCCCAGCAATGCTACAGACATCTGTGCCGACAAGATCACACATGCAGGCAGTCCTCCTGAGACAAGTTCACCAATTCATCATCATCATCCTTCAAAGCATTTGTGATCAAGAGTAATGTTGTATCCTGATTAGTAGCTAGGTTCGCTATTGTGGCAAGAAATCTTGGGAAGCAATTATTTTTGAAAAAAACATGTAATTACTGAGGCAGACTCTTTTCTTCAAAAACTCTGTGGCTCAGTCAAGCTTTTGCTCAGGTAAGCTGAGCTCTTTTCTTGTCTCAGCCCTCTGTCTGAGCCTGTAAGTCTCTGAGGTGCCATTACACTTTAAAAAAACATAGTTTTAATTGATTAGATTTCAATTGTAGCCAATTGAAATCCTTACTTAAGTGTGTTTTTTTCCTGGGGAACAACTTTTTGGCACCCAACTTTAAGGAGGGTATAGCTATTGTTGAGGGGGGGGCCTTACACTAATCAGGACGAAACATTCTCAAAATACTTCAAGATCGTAAGAGCCTGCAAGACAGCACCAAGCAAGCCTCCGTACTGTTCAATGCTGTTATTAACTGTCAAATCGTGCCGCATCGCGCGGTCACAAAAGAAACTGTTTCCGAATATTCTCAGTGTCTGTCCTCACCCTCTATCTCCGTGTGGACCACGAACTCGCAGCATTCAAGTCCCTGCTCTGCACAGCGCAAGCATTTGCCTGAGATCGACAAACCCAGAAAGGAATCGGGCTACCGAATGAAGAAAACATGTCAGTGGTCAAGGCAGGTAGTCCTAGTCGATCGTTTGCCAAGATTTTGTTTGTTCATGTTTGTTCTGGCATGCGCCCTCCCAAAATGTGAACATGTTGAAAGCATTTCAAAGCCTCTTTCAGCACCCTCATAGTCCTTCATATATGGCCTGCCAATGCTTTTTCACAATCGTAGATAATGATAACAACCTACAAATCTTAGGGGCTGTGCTAAAAGAGTCATTCACTTAAACATAAACATGATATGTGCGTGGATTTGCTCCGTGCCTTTTTGCCACATGGCGTGGTAGGATGCAAGAAGTATCTTCGACCTCAGGGCCCTGGCCGTTCTTTGCGGCAGCACCCTTTCAATATTCTTAGCCAGTTTTCTGAAGAATCATCCAAAATGCTCGACAGATCCTTTTCTCAGATTGCTTGCGCATGGCTGCGTAATGCTGCGGATGCCCGGCTACTTGTGTTGTGCCGCTTTAAACTTGTGAGAATGGCTCTTCTCAAGTTTCAGACTTATGATTTTGATTTGGCTGTGTTGCTATACCAAGCTCTATCAATGCACCAAATGCACCAGTTCAGCACGAAGTTGAAGCAAATCAAAACAACCATTCCAAACCATGTCAGTCGATTTATAAGCTTCATGCAAAGACTGACGGTGATGATGCCTCTGTGCTCAAGGGCAAGAATTCTGATCTTTGGACATCTGCCATAAATCGCTGGGCTTTTGCCTCAATTTTCGACCATAGCTGTCCGATCACCATCTCTTGATTTCGACTTAAACCTCTCTAATTCTCAACCAGTGGCCTCAGGACAGTGGCAGAGATAAAACGTGATACAACGAGACTTTTGACACGTTGTGAATCGTTGTGATTCATTGTGATACATCTTTAGTGCAGCTTCTGCAGTGAAACCACACTGCCAACTTCTTCGCAGTACACATTGGGCATTTGCTGTGTAGACAATCCATGATAATCCAACTATAGACATTGGATGACATTAGCAGACCCTTCACGTCTTTCAATTCTTCTGGTTGCGAGAAGAGTCCGCATAAGATCGTATAAGCTGTTTAATTGCATCGGAACAATCGCCGAAGCGGAAAACCTGGATAGAGCATGATAGAACATGATAGATCCACTAAATGCTGCTGTGTACTGATAGTTCTGCAATGAGCTGACGAACTGCTCTTTGAGCAGGGTCTCACTCTGACATGGAGTCTCGAAAGCCTTGGAGCCTTGAATGGAAGCCAACTTGCCGTAAAGGCGAGCAACATCCAACAAATTCCATGTCGGAGAGAGCAAAGCCAACATTTGATATTTCCAGAGACCTTCTAATTTGAAGTGCTTGACAAGATATGATTACTGTACATTATTCTTGCAGCAAGAACCATCTCTAGCTACAAGACAACCTGCTAGGATACTCTAAAATTCAACATGTCGTGCGGAATGCTAGCGTTGAAACCAAGTGGCTTTTGCATCTGAGCAAACTCGTCTGCACTCCAACTTGCAGTATCATCCTGTAAAAAGCGGAAGACCTCAGTCACGTTTCCATAATATCCCACGCTATCCCATGCCTCTTCCCATTCTGCAAGCGAGAGAGTTTCGCGGCCATCGCTGAGTACAGTCCAAGCATTTGATGGATCGCCAAACATCCGGCAAGAAAATGACAAGACCTCCTTCACAGACAAACAAATCTCCTCAGGGGAAGATCTTCAAGCCGCGAGGCTTACAACATCTGACAAAACATACGTTCGAAATACATACGTACATAATCGTACATAAACAATCATAAAAATACACTAAATGAAAGTATCTGAGTTCAGTTTCAGTTCAAGGGTTCCACTTGTCGTCAAGCATTGACAGCGGATGGTTGGGACAGTGAATTATCGTTCCCAATATCTACTGTATCCATAGCTTTCAAACATTTAAAAACATTGAAAGATCTTGTTTGGTGGAAGATCGAGCCGACTTCATCGGCAGTGATTGGGCTGCTGCTGTCCACAGTTTAGTCTAGTCAAGTAGCTACTAAGTGCAAAATGAGTGACACAGTTTGCTTTCCTTAGGATGGGACACATCGACAAGCTAAACATGCAAATGTTACTGTATTCTCTTCGGCAATCCTTGGGCTTGGCCCAAAAAACATACTGTACACATATATATATATTATATATGTATACACGCATACATACACTTGACATTACTTGACCAAACATGCATGCTTTGGGGTTTGTTCAAACTTGCCACCATGTCAGGCAAACAGCTGAAACTGTGAAAAGCCAGGACTCTTCAACGGTGTCTCTTGTGCACAGCTCTGACTAATTCATCCCTTCTAAACCCTTAGAAAACACACAACAATATTCAAACAATACCCTTTGACTGGGCGAATGGCTTAGACATGTTTACACAATGTTGGGCAGGGTATTTCTGTGCTATAGCTCCTCTTCCACCTCCTTCAGGTTCGTCCAATCTTTGACGGTGATCTTGCCCTCAGCGCGGGAATCCATGTAACGAAAGACTGATTGGAAGCGATGCTTTTCTTCTTCACCTTTGAACTTCGTGAAGCCATTGCGCTTGCAGCCATCTTCAAACTCTCGACTGGACATTTGATCACCAGGGCAAACAAATGGAAAAGCAGCTGACAAAGATCCAGTCATCACAAGCAGCCAGGATACCAGGGACACTACATCTGGTGGAACTTTGCGCAAGAAGCCTACAAAAGAAATCTCTTCTGCATGCGTATTCCAACCACCAAATTGCTCTGCAAAGTCTTTTCTGGCCTTGACATTGCGATCATCTGCTTTGCACATGTAGTCGGCTTCAAACACCCCTTGTTTCGGGACATTGGACATCTGCTCCCACGTTTTTGGAACACCCAACACAAACGCGTCAGTGCTGCCATCAGAGTTTGTCAGATGGGGATCCCGAACGTTTGAGAGGTTTTCTTTGATAGACAACTTCAAGAGCAAACTCATCAGGAGCCGCTCATCATAGTTCTTCAGGTGCAAATGTATGTGCATCTGCTCTGGTTGGATATACGGAAAAGCTGAAACATATCCCAATCGTGCCATCAAGGATGCTTGCTCTTCCCTGGCCAACCTGGCCCTCACAAGCTTCTCATTTTGAATGTCCACAAGCCGGTTGAAAAAGCACACAAACACACATTGCCGTGTGCCTGACTCCTTGAACAAGTCTACCAGTTGCCGGAGCTGTGAACAATTCAAAAAGAACTTGTCTGACAACTGTTGCAAAGCCTGAAGCTTTGCTTGTGATGAGGAGACCACAAACTGTAGCATAGCCCTTAGCAGCTGCTCGAAGACGGTGTCAGCTAGTGGCACTGCCTGTGGTGCTGAGGTCTCATTGGAGGGTCTCTTTGAGCTGCTATAGTCCAGCTCCAAGACATCAAACTCGACAGGGATCCATTCGGTGAAGCTTCGAGGCAAAGGACAATTTGAATATTGGACATTACGACAATGGGAGAAATTGCCCAGCTGCGAGACATCTGGCTTGCCATCGCGTGATCGAAGTGCAGTTTCCCAATTGTCAAGAATAGCTAGTTTTTCTGCTACTGAGTAATCAATGGGGTTGGACAAATCCAATCTGTAGTGCCCCGTTGGATTGTTAGCGTTGAATGAGAACAGAGACGCTGATTTTTGAAGCATCCTGACATAGTCGCAGGAACTAGGGATGAGACGACGGCACATGTACGTCTCCAATTGATTTCCAGGAGGCAATGAAGACTGGAGACTGGCAATGACATTCCAACTCGTAGCACGGCTCTGGCAGAGCACAAAGATCTGGGTGTAGTCCAAACTGAAGTCCTTGGAAAGCGCATCGATCATGATGGCTTGCTCTTCTGCCAGACCGTCCATGCGTTTCCACTGTGCCAACAAGGCCACCATTTTGGAGCGATCAGGTTTGATCCTCAAGAGTTCATAGTGGCATTGCAGCAGGGACAAGAAGTCTGGGTCCTTGAATCGCTGCAAAGTCCTCTCTTCCAAAACTTTGTCCATTGCGAAGGTCAAAAACATCTTTCCAGTCTGAGGGATTTGATAGCCACTCGAGCTCTTTTGCGGATGACTCCAGTTGATTCCAGTGATGTCGCGAAAAGTCTGGTCTAGCGGCACGTTGAGCCGGTCAGCTGTCTTGTAGAGCATTCGCACAAGTGTTCGATCATATGGCCGAGAGAGGTCCAGCTCATATCTCCCGTGTGGCCGGGAGGCCCGAAACACCTGCATCTCTGATCGAGAATTCACGACTGCGCCCTTACTGCAGTTCTCGAAATTGAAGTACTGCAATCCTGAGGTGCTTCTTGAAAGCAGCCGGAGCAAGCTGCGCATTCCTGGGTTTCCAAGGCTGTTGTTAGATACATCCAGTTCCCGCAGCATTGAGTTACATTCAAGAGAGTCCTCCAGTACAAGAGCAGCGCGGAAGTCCAAATAATTTCCAGAAATATTCAATTTTCGCAGAGATTTGTTGTCCCTCAAATGTTCCAGCAAATGCACCATCGAGGATGTCCATGGAGATTTCTTTGACAATGTGGAGCAGTGCGCCAAATCGAGTTTTTCCAAAATGCCCAATTCGATGAGTTTCTGCCCCAAGAAGTCGAAGCCAACAGACCCAAAGCAGTTCCAACTAAGGTCCAAGTGCACAATGTTCTTGCTGCTCAAAAGCTCCACAACGCAAGCCATTGTGTTGTCATCTTCATCCCCTGAAGACCTAGTTCCCAGCCCTGTGTCAGCCAAAGAGAGTGTTCTGATTGAAGGATGGATGCGGATTGCTTTGCACAAAGGCACTTGCCACTTTACACCAAGTGGTAGCGCGGACAAATTCAAAAATTGCAGACTGTCCAAGCTCGGAGAATTCAAAAGCTGAAGCAGTCCGGCAAAAGGCTCATCCTGCACGATGCTGATGCAACCTGCCAAGTTTAGCTTTTCAAGATCTCGCGAAGCGCTTGGTGCGGGTGTCTGTTCCAAGGAGAAAGGACTTGACAAAGAGTTTCCCACAGGGGGTGCTACATTGCCACGAATGAAAAACTGGAAAAGATATAGGAATGCTCGTTCTGAGATTGCAGGATTGCCTTCCAAATCCAATTCTCGCACAGGTGACCCCATGCTAAGCATTTCACAAATAGCAAAAACGTCTCGATCAGCAAGACCCTGCGATTTTGCCTTGATACAGTCAGAGTGTCCTGTGACAAATGGATCGGTCGAGGGCAGGAGACCTTCACGGTTGCATGCATTCAAGTACTTCTTCGTGGATGCAAACCACTTGCCTCCGAGCTGCCCTGCTTCCCAAGGTCGCTGAAATTTGCTCTTCTGCAAAAGGTTCTTGCCATCTCTGCCATTTTGGATGCTAGGCAAAGCCCCGTGCGATTTTGTCTGAGTCACGAGCTTGGGAAAATGCTGGGCTTTGCCCTTCACGAAGTCACCAAGTCCACAAGCATCTCTACTGACCTCACTCATCTCAGCCGTCTCAGCTTCCCGACTGTACTGACTGTATTGACTATATGAGCTGCGAGCATCGAATCTTCCAGCTTCACTAGATTGAGCATATGCAGCATCCAGTCTTGGCAACCAATCCCATGAACCAGCAGAGCAGTGGCTCCGAGCTGCCCTGGTTTTCCATTCCAACGTGGTCATGGTCTTGGGCGTCTTTGGTACAGATTTTTTGCTTTTGCTGTTTTTTTCAGCGTTTAAAGCATTCAAAGCGCTCAAATCCTTCAATTCCTTACTGCCCCTCCCTCTTTTGTCACGCTTGGAGACCACGTCTGGTAGGGAATCTGGAGCAGTCAGTGCTCTTGCTCCAATTCCAGTGTTGCTCAGGCGAGAGGACACATGGAACTGCGGCCAAAAATCTTTCAACCGCATGTGTCGACTAAAAGTGCTTTCTGTTTGCTTTCGCAACTCCTTCCGATCAAAGGCCTCCGTAAAATGACGATGGAGCAAGTACATAGACACTTTGGAGTGTAGAAACTTGGATGTTCGGAAAGACTTCACAACCTCTTGCATAGCACGCAGACCATTAGACTGTGTTGAACTGACTGGCAGCACCTGCAACATTTTCCAGCTGAGTTGCTCTCGGGTCAGTGCTTGATCAGCAACTGCCTGAGCAGCATAATCTGCTCCCAGCACACGGCGGATAAATGGTAAAGGTTCGTTTGCAAATTGAGCCAACATCTGCTGATCGTTCAACAGGCCGCGGCGTGCCACATCTCGCAGCATGAAGTCGATGAACGGTCCGTCATCGTGGGTATCGTGAGTTTGCTCGTCTGTGGGCTTGACACACATTGCACTGATCAATCGGCTGCGTCGTCCCATGGCCTTCGAATCCCTCTAAGCCATTGCCATCTTTGGACATTGCTTGATTACTCGAGTCTGCAAAATGCCGCGGGATCAATCCGGTGCAGTGCTCTCCTACGCTCCTTGACAATTGCACCTTCCTTTCTCTGCTGGACAGCACATGACAGCACAATCAAGTGATGCAACCTTGAAATAACTGCTTGAACAAGCCTTTCACACCCTTCCTTTTTCCGGAGCGTCTTTGGCATCCACTAGAGTTTTTCTTTGAACCCATCCTCACGCCAAGTGCGTCTTCTATCTGTCCCATCAGCCACATGGCCTTACCTCATTGCATGCATGTCTTGCAATCTTTTCGACAGAGCTTTCTGCAGCAATCATGCAAGGGAATTATACACAGCTTCACAAAGCGCTCTTCCATGATTCCATGCTCTGCCAAATATATGGAATTATCGTGCTTGTCACTATTTCAAATTGCAAAGTCAATCTTTCATAATCTTTCTGGCAATGAAAAGCATTGCACCCACAAAGTGTGCGACTTGTTTGCTTGGAATATGCATGCTCACCTTCAGAATCGGCTTTAATTTGCCGCAGCGCAGCGCGCATGGCAATATTGTGCTATATTGTGCTCCAACCACATGACAGTCCAGCTCTACGCTTTAAAAGATTGGACATCTGTATGGGTGTTGTGAAATTATGAAAAATTTGAAACATACTCTGTGCGTTCAAAACACAGGCTGCGTATCCCAGCATGTTGAATTCAGACTTGGTAGCAAACTTCTTTAATAAAGAGGAAAACGTGTCCCACATGTCGTTATTCTCGCCCAGCTTCAAATGAATCAATTTTCTGCTACCTTCCGAGGAGAAGAAGGAAACAAAAAACAACATGGCATGCACATCAAAACGTTTAGACATTTAGATACTCAAGTCTCAACACTGGTGATTGGGTGACTCAAATTCATAATACAAGTCCCATGATACACAAAGTAGATGCACCACACGTCACACGTCTTCCCATGCAAGTGCCGTCTCAGGTCTGCCTGTGCAAAGTAAGTTGAAATAGTCGTTGCTTTGGAACATACCTGGCACTCCCATGCTTGCGCTCTCATAAGTCTCCGGACCCGCTCGTGAACAAAAAAGAGGAACAACGACAGTTCTTGAGATGTAAGGCTGCAAGAGGCTGCAAGGCTGACACCATGTTGGAGTACTCTGTCCGGCCGCGCCAGCGTGAGTTGACCTGAGTGTGGCATTACATACACAGAACCACATGGAGTCAATGAGTACTAGATGATACTAGATCCTTACAAGTTGCAAAGGCATGACTATATGCCAAATGAAAGAGCTATTCCACCTACGTTTTGAGCAAACTAAACAGTACTGTAAGAGAGATTCTAGGAAAATTGTCTGTCAAAGAGCATGCCCGCAGAATGTGGAATATGACAAATGAGATGCGGATATGATCTGGACTTATAGCATTGCACATGCTCGTACGACTCCTACATCTCCTACGTGGTAGTCTGAACATTTCATTTTTTCCGTTAGATTTTCTTAGCATCTGACGTAGTATGTTTGCAAAGACACATATCCAGGTCCTGCCTCAAGCCCCACATAGTGTCAAGCGGTGCCCATAGCTTCGAATTGTGTTTCGGAACGCATGAAAACAAAAAGCCATATGTATATGATGTGTATATAAAAAGAACAATATCAAATATCACATAAAATAATGATGGTTTGTATATGAAATATATACTACACCAGATACATAACAGTGATTGGACAATATTCACATCTAGCAAGAATTATAGTCATAATATCAAGATGTGTGTGTATATATATAATGCATACACATATTAGGGATGAGAATAGACTCGACCAGATTCGATCAATATTAAGATTGAGATAAGATTAAAATGGACTAGATTAGATGAAACTGGATACATGCATAGATAGATAGAATGATAGAATGATTGATAGATAGATTGATAGATAGATAGATCGATGGATTGATTGATTGATTGGTTGATTGATTGATAGACAATAGATAGATAGATAGATAGATGACAGATGGATAGGTGGATAGGTGGATAGATGGATAGATGGAAAGATGCATAGATGGATAAACGGATAGATGTACAGATGGACAGATGGATAGATGGATAGATAGATAGATAGATGGATAGATGGATAGATGGAAAGATGCATAGATGGATAAACGGATAGATGGACAGATGGACAGATGGATAGATGGATAGATGGATAGATAGATAGATGGATAGATGGATAGATGGATAGATGGAAAGATGCATAGATGGATAAATGGATAGATGGACAGATGGACAGATGGATAGATGGATAGATGGATAGATAGATAGATGGATGGATGGATGGATGGATAGGTAGGTAGGGACAGACAGACAGATAGGTAGGTGGGTAGACAGATAGGTAGATAGATAGGTAGATAGATAGACAGATAGACAGACAGACAGACGGACAGATAGGCAAATCAGATATGCAAAAAATCGCTCAACATCTGCTCAAATCAAAATGCCAAATCTGGGATGCAAAAAGCACATCGAATGCTCTGACGGGTTCACATGCGCTCTCCTCCTCCAACCACGAAACCAGTGCAGCTTGGATTGGATCAGGCAAAACTGGCGTCGTTGTTTCCTGCTTCCCCCAAAGCTTCATACCAAAATGAATCGCATAGCGCAAATCTACGACCATCAACAGCCATCAATAACCATCAACAGCCACTGCCATAGTTGCTGTCACCTCAGAAAACCGCAAGAAACATCTTAGGATACAAACTTCACCAGTAGCATACAACCATCAAAGTCCATGACATCACTCTGCCGGGATTCATGTCTATCATGTCTTACAATGCGTCATTCAACTCTGGCCTCTGGCTACAGGCCCCATTCCTCCCTATTTGCTTCGTTTCGGTTGATAGCCTCCGACAATAAAAGTTGGGCATCGACAAGTGGGTCTCCTGTGGCACCGGTTGATTCATGGGAGAGCATGGCTCGCATCTTTTCGCTCGCGGTAAATGTGACAACACAGTCAATGACAGTGGTGCTCTTGAATGTCTTTGAACATCTTGCATGTCTTTGAACATCTTACACAGCGCTGAGGATGGCCTTCAACCAATACTGGCAGCACGAGTTCGATACTTCCTCCAGTCGCCCAAATGTCTACCAGAACCTCTGCAATTTCCAATCTGGCCAACAATCAAAGCGCAAGGATTGAAGAGCACACCAGAACTGAGAATATCTGAGAATGGAGCATCGTCAACTTGTAATGTTGCCTTTGTACACAAACCAGCTGCAATGAAGGCATCAAATGCCGCCTGAAGGATCATTAAAACTTTGAAACCTGGTACAGCAATGCCCATTCATGCAATACTAAATTCTGCAGTCTGGAAATAAAGAGAAGCCAAGGGCGAACGGGCAGGTTGCCCACTCACGAAGACTGACGTCCGAGGTTGTGATTTTCCTAGAATTTACCCACGTGCATCAGGTTTTGGCACGTCCGTAAATCACAAGTCAAATCAAGGCATTTGTTGACTTTCTGCTCCTGTCTCCACTTTGTCTCTGGCTATCTCTGGTCTGTTTTCATGTTTTTGCCAGGCCTGCAACTGACTGATGATGAGCGCAGCCTGACACAGTGGTTCAACTTGTGTGAGTTTACACTTTTCCCCTAGCAGCGGAATGCTGTGGGGTGAAACGGCGGGTTCCCCACTCAACTTTCCAAGATTTTCCAAGCAAGGTTCCCAAATAAAGTTTTCAAGCAAGATTACCAACGAGGTTTCCAAGCGAGATAAGCTTCACAAGCAAGATTCCCAGTGGGTTCTTAAGCAAGGTTCCGAGGCACGTTCTACAAGCAAAGTTTCCCAGTCAGGTTTCCAGGGAAGGTTCCAACAGGTTTCAGCTTCTTGTTTCCAACAGAAACTGTACATGTAGAGTTTCAATGTTTGGAACTGGGGCTACTCGAGGCATGGTTCCAGCAGGATTTCAAGGTTCCAATGAAGTTGCGCAGGATTTCTAGGGTCCGGAAGAGGTCTTGCGAGATTGCTCCAGCCTGCAGCCTGAAAGAAAAGAAATAACATAACATCAAGTGATCTATCTATCTATCTATCTAATTATCTATCTAATCTAATCTAATCTAGTCTAATCTAATCTAATCTAATCTAATTATCTATCTATCTATCTATCTATCTAATTATCTATCTATCTATCTATCTATCTAATCTAATCTAATCTAATCTATTCTATTCTATTCTATTCTATCTATCTATCTATCTATCTATCTATCTATATAATATATATGTACACAGATAATATGTACAGATACTTTGTGTTGCGAAGACTGCTGTCGGGCTGCGAAGTTGGGTCAATTTCCCTGAAAAACATGAAAAAACGATGCAGAAACCATTGTCAAATGAGATCCGGTTGTGTAGGCACAGTATGTGCGCCTGTGACGGAGATGCTTTGATTTGCGGTGGCTGCGCTGGAATGTCTTTCAACCTAGGTTCAGGATGGCTAAGGCTGTCTCTTATTCAGGCTTTCGATGGATGATGGCGCTGGATGGCACTGGGCAGGCAATTCAAAATTTGATCCAACTTGTACCATTGTACCACCTTCACATGACGCATCGACAACGCGGTAGCTGGGATTTAGGCAAACCAACAAGTAACCTCCGCCCAAACCTTGCTTGACACTGAAGCAAGATTTGTTTTGGTTTGCTGCTTCTATATTGGGCGTCCTTCGGAAGAGTAGGCGTAAAATGGCCTAAGATCGCCTAAAATGGTCTAAGAAGTCCTAAGATTGCCTCAGATGAAGTTTGATCAGGACAACATAAAATTGACACAGCAAACATCATGGTGTCTACGATGCCTTATCCCTTCCGAGCCCGGAACACACGTCTGAACTTTGTTGCCCTTTCTGGCTCCACACCACGTAGAACCTGCATCTTGGGTCTCCGGTCTACCCCTCAGTTCAGGACTCAGGCGACAAAGTCGCCTTATAACGATGTTGTCTTTGTCTCTAAGTCCTCTAAATCTCTGAGTGGAAGGATGAACTTATCAGAACATATGATGGTTGATCAAAATTCCTTTATCCGGGAACGGCCATTCTTCGCGAATAAACAATTCTTTCGTGAATCTTTCGCGAACCCCATATTTATCTTTCGCGGAACCCATGTTGAGCAACAACTGCTCTTATGAAGACTTATTCATCACCTGCCAAATCACACAAAATTACCACGGATAACTTCTTCATAGCCTTGTAATATCTTGTAAAACATGCAGCTAGCGTCACGGAATCCCCTGCTCAGGACAGGTTGCTGCTGATTAGGCAATTTTTTTCAAGGCTGGCTTACCGGGCCACCCCCTTCAAAATGCACTTTGGCTTTCGCCCACTCTTTCGCAGAACTTTCGCGAAAATACCCCTATCCGCAAACCCCAGCCATCAGCAGGGGGCGCATCAGAGGTTTCGCAAACACCGGGGGCCTTGGTGTTTGGCTCTCGCAAAGCCTCACTTTTGGAAGCTTGGCTGCTGCATTTGGAGCTTGCTTCTTGAGACTTCAGAAAGCAACGTTAGGAGTACCAGCGGCAGGTGCAAGGATGTGCTTCAAGACCATGGCATTTGGCTCGCATGATTCATAATATCCAACTTTCGCGAAACTTTCGCGCATAAAAAAATCATTCGCGAACTCAAATAAAAACATTCGCGAGGGTTTCCAACATAACACGCTCGGCTTTCGCAATTAAAACTCCTTACAAGATCTCACAAGGACCTTTAGATCGACTGCCATATCAGAACCATCCTTTTGTCACGGTTGTCAGCACTCATTTAACCGGGCAAGCGAGCACCGACTACTGCAATGTTACACAAACTGCCATACAAATACAAATGAAAAACTGCGGTTGCTGGTATCAGCTGACCCTTGCCGTTATATCCGTTTATCCGCTGAGTCTCCACTCATTGGTGGTTCCACTCGGGCGGGCCTCTCCATAGGCTTTCCAAATGCAGTATGCCTTGAACGCTGGCTTCTCCAAATTGGCAACCAAGTGGTACGTGACCTTGCAATACTGGACAAGAAACCTGCAAAAACAAATCAGAAAGTGAAAGTAAGACTCAGGTGCGGTTTGAAGGCTAACGAATCGTCAGCCTCGCTCTTTTCACCTCTCTCGCTCTGTAAGAAATTGTAAGATATCACTTTGGACATCTGAAGCTGTGATCAACAAAAACTGGGTAACTGGGATGCACTTGGTCTGATTCCGTCGTCCATCCTCCTCTCTTAATTTGGCTTTGGCTTCTAAAAAGTCTCCGTAATGTCCTCTGCCATAGGCGTTGCCACAAGTTGACGTAGGCTCAGTGCTTTCCATCGGCTCAAGACATTTCTCTAGGCACGTTACTACGTCCCGGCTGTTGTCCACCTCCTCAGAGGATTTTCATGGGGTCATCAGTAATTATTAAAGGCCCAATGTCAATGCCTACATTTTTCTACAAATGTCAATAAGATTTTCAATAAGATTCAATAAGTCATAATAAGTCACCATTGGTTCTCCTTGAAACAGGAGTCAGCCGTGCGTGGGTGGAGCTGCAGCCGTAGCGGTGCAAAGAACTTCTTCCAGCAGCTCATGCTCCAAGTAGTTCGTCGCTTCATTTCAGGATCTTTGAAGCGACCATTTTGGCCAGTGCCAAACAAGCCAAATCAACTCAACACTGCTCGTGGCTGGTTTGCCAATGGCTAATCCACTGCAACTCCAGCATGTCCATTCAAAGCTGTCAGGTGTTGGTCAAAAGGTCCCCGATGCCTTTCCATTCACCTTGGCCAGTGCAAGATTGTTTTGTCATGGTTCATCCCAACACGAATGTGAACATGTGCCTGTGTCCTCCTGTGTCCTTCTGTGTCTCTGAAAGTCTCTGAAAGTGTCTGGCTTCGAAGATTCAAGTGGCGTGCCAAGCGGCGTGCCAGGCTTGAGGCCTTCTTCCTTGCGATGCTCCAAGCCATGATCGCTTGAGTGTCCAGCCCTTCTATCTCTCTTTTTGCAATATGCTCCAGCACCTGACGGATTTCGACAAACAATGAAGAGGCAAAGACTGCGAAACCTGCTGGTTGATGAGATCTTAAAAGATCTTCTCACGTTCTGCAAGAATGCAATCAAAAAATGCTTCTTAGATCTTCTCAGTACACATTTTTTCCGGATTTTCCAGCGACGCAAGAATCAAACCATTTCCAGAAGGGAACCAAGCTGATCCAAGTCTAGCGGTCTAGTGGTCCAGCGGAGTGATGAGCAATGATGGGCACGAATGCATCTTTGATCACCAATCCTAATAATTCTTGCTGTCAGTGAATTGATATGGCTCCGGCTCCCAACTTCAAGGGTACCGTTTCATCGCGCCTGCGGCAATTTCAAGCCGCTGAAAATCCCAGGTCCAGAATGTCGCGCTGTCACCACGGTCCGATGACATGAGATGCTCAATGCCTTGGCGCTAATCTCACAAAAAAAAACAGAACTCGCATGAACTCACTAGAAACCCTACTGGCATAGTATGGCGTTGTCTCAAACCCTATTGCTTCCCTCATCATTACTTTCCCCCAGAGTAAAAACTCAATTTAATATTACTCAATGGCAGTTCAATAGCCAGGCCGTGCTCCAGCCACAGCAACACAGCCAGGAAGCAAAAGTGAAGAGGCTGAGCAAACCTTGGGTAGGAAGCGAATCAAAGCGACGCACGATGCATCTGAGAATGACTGAGAGAGACACGACTACTCTAGTGAAATGAAATCTAAACAATTACAATTCGCAATGGACGTTTGCACAATCGTATGAAGTGTGCCGAGCTGTCATATTTTCTGAACAGGAACGCGCAACAGTTGGACAATAGTTGAGCACCTTGGGCCCTAAAGCATGTGCTCTGCAAGACGCTTTTTCGGTCGTTTGGTGTATATTGTCTTCTAATGTCTTCCACTGCCACTTGTTGTAAGCGGTGCAAGTGGTGCAAGTCTTTCTTCCGCTCCCGTTTCAGGGTGGCCTGCACACCAGACATCACCAGATCTCTCTCTGCACACCGAGTTGCTGGAGACGATCTCGAAGCAGTCGGACCAGCGGCATAGACAGCGGAGAAGAAGCTGTGGAGCATTTGCCTATCTGACATTATCTGATTTATCTGACTATCTCATCACCCAGCCATACCCAGCCAAAACTTCCCTACACTCCCTGGCCTGAAGCTGTCAAGAAGAGTACCAACAATCCGCCAACTTGTAAATTCCTTCAAGTCCCACCTTGCATCATCAAATATCATCGATATGAGAATGCAGTATAAAATGTTATAACATATTGTCAATGATGCTAAGGCATAAAATGATATAAAATGCATGGCAGGCCAGCACTGTATCACAAGCACGAGTCTGCATAGGATCGAATCAGCCAGCACAAATAAGTATTCCCAGGTCTTCAAAAGATCAAACAATTCTGGCCGACCCCCTAGTGTTCTACTTTTTCTGGACGCTAATTCAAAAAGTAGACGTTTTGGTCGATATCTCCAAAAACCAGTCGTGAACTTTATTCCCTCCACTGCAACCTTGAATTTTCTGTCACTCCCCGACCCCCTGCATTGATTATAGAATTTGGTCACGGAAAAACCTGGAGTTTCAAATGGTCTTCCGCAAAATAAGTCGTGCACCCCAATCCGCATGGTGATGCGCATACACGCACAGTGTTCAAACTTGCCATCATGACCATGCTTCTTCCAAAGACTTACAAAAATTTCTGTGAGGACATGTGAGAACTATGCAAAAAAAGGTGGAACGCTCAAAATTTCCGATTCTTTTGGAATATTGTCAAAGTGACCTAGATTCCGGGATTTGTAGCCGTTTGATGGTTTTTGTAGTCGTTTTGCAGCTTTTTGAAGGAGTTTTGAAGGTCTTTGTAGGCGCGAACTTTCGCATAAAACGTGCACAACGCACACAAAAATGAACACAATCTAAGAAATGGTGAGCCAAAGAGTCTGTCAGGGGCACTTCAAAGCCGATTGACCAACTACTGGGCGGACGTCGTTTCTTACCCCAGGCACCCAGAAGTTACCCCATCCCCATGGCACACAGGGTTACCCCAGGCAAACCGGAAGTTACCCCAGGGACCAAATCCTATTGGCACACTGGT
>Ga0126342_10010560_pt1 | contig 16522 bp, 11 predicted proteins | sample Cyp1metagenome_FD_92528 | JGI IMG/M metagenome (GOLD analysis project Ga0126342, IMG submission 92528) | Coral microbial communities from Lord Howe Island, Old Settlement Bay, Australia - Cyphastrea 1 metagenome | ecosystem: Host-associated > Invertebrates > Cnidaria > Coral ... | reverse complement strand
TCAATTTCTACTCCAAATCAAGCTCTTTAGAGGTCCCAAGCTGCCAAAACAGCATTTCAAAGCTCAGAAAAGCAAAATTGAGCTTAAAATGTCGAAAAACGACTTCGGGCTCGTAAATTAAGGACATTAAGGGTTTAGAGCCTTAAAATCAAAGAAATCCAGGGTGTAGAGCTCTAAAATTAAGGAAATTAAGGGTTCAGAGCGCTAAACTTAAGGAAATTAACGGTTCAGAGCTAAAATTAAGGACATTAAGGGTTCAGAGTTCTAAAATTAAGGAAATTACGGGTTCAGAGCTCTAAAATTAAGGAAATTAAGGGTTTAGAGCCTTAAATTTAAGGACATTAAGGGTTTAAAGCCTTAAAATTGAGGAAATTCAGGATGTAGAGCTCTAAAATTAAGGAAATTAAGGGTTCAGAGCTCTAAAATTAAAGAAATTAAGGGCACAGAGCTCTAAAATGAGCCCCTGGAGCCGTCCTGAGGTCCCCCCACGATCGGCCAGAAAATGGCTCGTTCTCTGGAATGCTATGTCAGCGGTTTAATAGCAGGATTGCAGCCGTGAAAATCCGATTTTTGGAGCTTTTCCAAGCTTTTGCCAGATCAATTTCTACTCCAAATCAAGCTCTTTAGAGGTCCCAAGCTGCCAAAACAGCATTTCAAAGCTCAGAAAAGCAAAATTGAGCTTAAAATGTCGAAAAACGACTTCGGGCTCGACGCGTCCGACTGGGAAAATTGTGCTTTGAGAACGGCTCCTGCCTCCCTGCAGTTTTTTTGGCAAATACAAACAGGGCGGCACAGCGCGTCTTCCCTTTCGTGGGAGCTTCTGGGACCGTCCTGGGGTCCCCCCCACGATCGGCCGGAAAATGGCCCGTTCTCCAATGTCCTATGTCAGCGGTTTAATAGCAGGATCGCAGCCGTGAAAATCCGATTTTTGGAGCTTGTCCAAGCTTTTACCAGGTCAATTTCTACTCCAAATCAAGGTCTTTAGGGGTCCCAAGCTGTCAAAACAGCATTTCAAAGCTCAGAAAAGCAAAATTGAGCTTAAAATGTCGAAAAACGACTTCGGGCTCGACGCGTCCGACTGGGAAAGAGTTGCTTTGAGAATGGCTCCTGCCTCCCTGCAGAATTTTGGACGATCCCAAACACGGCGGCACAGCGCGTCTTCCCTTTCGTGGGAGCCCCTGGGGCCGTCCTGGGGTCCCACCCAGGATCGGCCGGAAAATGGCCCGTTCTCCAATGTCCTATGTCAGCCTGTGCCGACTTAGAGTGTCAAAAAGGTAGCTCCTAAAACAGGCCGCGCCGCCCTAAAGTGTCAAAAAAACAGCTCCTAAAACAGGCTCTGCCGCCCTAACGTGGCAAAAAAAGCAGGTCATAGAACAGGCTGTGCCGCTTTAAAGTGTCAAAACAGCAGTTCCTAAAATAACCTGTGCCGCCCTAAAGTGGCAAAAAAGGAGCTCCTCAAACAGGCTGCGCCCCCTAAGAAGTGGCAAAAAAACAGTTCCTAAAACAGGCTGTGCCGCGCCATAGTGCCAAAAACCTAAAACAGGTTGTGCCACCCTAAAGTGGCAAAAAACAGCTCCTGAAACAGGCTGTGCCGCCCTATAGCGGCCAAAAAACAGCTCCCAAAACATGCTGCCCTAAAGTGGCAAAAAAACAGCTCCTAAAACAGGCTGTGCCGCCCTAAGGTGCCAAAAAAGGAGCTCCTAAAACAGGCCGTGCCGCCCTAAAGCGTCAATAAAGCAGTAAGCAGGCCATGCCGCCCGAAAGTTGCAAAAACATGTTTCCTAACCGGGGAGTGCCATCCTAGAGTGTCAAAAAAGGAAGTTCCTAAAACATGCTGCGTCGCTGCAAATTTTCACAAAAGCAGCTCCTAAATCAGGCTGTGCCGCCCTAAAAAGTCAGACAGGCACGGACACAATGGTCCGGGCAATATCGGCTTGAGACCGGAGGTAGACTGGAGAATGGTCGGATAAAGGGATGGACGCTGTATCGGATACGGGTCTGAATCTGCATCTATACCCCGTGGACTACACCCGGACCTGGATTAGTAGTAAAAGGGATAGGGCAAGGGACCGGACAATATGGACCGGACGATATGGAAGAAGTTTTCCTTCATTTGGCGACAGTGCCTTTTTTGAATTAACATGCCTGGCCGGACTCTGTTTCTTTGAATTGATCTCTCTTCCAAGCGATTTTTGCATCACATGATCTGGCTATGGTATATCATATATCTCCTATGTTGCGTTGCGGGGCCCTTGCGCGATTTTTCCTTTTTACTGTCTTCTGTGCTGTTGTTGCCGCAGGTCTTTCCTGCGTGGCGTCTGTACATGACATCTGCGCGCAAACGCGGTCAGGGCCTTCTGTGGTATTTTTTCGGGTTTGAGGCCGCATGCCTACTTGTTGGCGCTTCAGTTCTTCGCCTTTCAGCTTCTCAGGGTTGGAAGGTTTGGCTTGGTCTTTGCTCCTCCTTGCGGTGTCGTTGTGCTATACGTGTCCGCCTGTTCTGGCAGGCTGCAAGCCTGAACTTTGCGACAGCTTCGATGCCTCAGCAGCCATGGCAACGTTGTTGGCTATGCTTGCCGTGGAAGCTTTGCTATCCGATTGGGACGACGTTGGGCTCTGGCCAAACGGCTTGTCAAAACCTTCGGCTAGGGGCAGAAGTTCTTGCACTGGTAGCGACTGTAAGTGTGCGAGCTGGTTTTCTAAAGCTTCTGCTGTGATAGCTGTGCGGGGCCACACTGGTAGGTTGTCTGGCAGGCATTTGTCAATTCCCGTCAACAATAGGTTAATACTTTGTCGAGTTGTTTCCAGAAGTCCTTGGTTTGCAGCTTGGTATTCCGCTTCTTCTCGTAGGTCCCGGACGAACAAAGGGAATCGTATTGAAATGCCTGTGAAGCTATAGCTTCCAAAGGCGCGGCCGCTCATGAAATGGAACGTGGCGTGAATACTGTTTGGCCCGGCCGCGGCCAAAGAACACGTCATCGTCAATGGTGTTTTTGATCCAGGCTGCTTGACGACCATGATTTGATGTTTGCGTGGGTGTTGCCAAATATGAAACCAGCGCTGGCCAAATGACGTGTGTGCGCTAAGGCCTTGCACGAAGGTGTACCCGTGTTTTGTGATGATGCTGTCTAAATCGAGGCTGACGTTCCAATCGCGTGTTTGTATGTCTGCCAATACGGCGTGCTGTTGGTCTTCACTTCGGGGCCAGGCTGCTTTCATAATGGCGTAGTCCGGCGCTTGCATGGTTTCCATGGCTCGGCGGGTCTGTTCAGTCGCTGGTTTCGAGTTTTGAGTGGATCTGCGGCAGTTGTACGTGTGGCATTTTTTGGGGGAGAGAGTTCTGATCGAAGAATTTGCTCGAAGCATGTCTTTGCGCAGTGCAGAATCTTCTTCGGCCTTCTTTTTCCGCTCCGCCTCTCTCGTCTGTGCGCCGGGCGGCGCCGCTGGGTAGTCCCTCAGTTCTGTGCATCGTCAAATTTTATGCTTCCTGCGACGATGAGCTTTCCGATTCTTCGTCACTGTGGAGCCTAGGGTCGCCTTCGTCCAGCTGCCATTTTCTTATCATTTTCAATTCAACTTCGAAACCTTGCACTACTGCTTGGAGTCGCGTCACTTCTATGCCGGTGAGTCGGACAAACCTTCTGTTCGTAACCCATTCACTTTTTACGCGGCCCCATCGAAAGGTATTGCCCCAGCTTGTGAGAGCGCGGATTGCTTCTTGGAAGCCGTGGCATCCGAAGACCTTTGTTAAGCGCCTCACCGGCACAGGTTCCAAGGGAAGCACTGTCCAATCTTGGTTGCGTAGGTACCTGACGCGGACTTGTTGCATGGGGGCTGCGTTTGGCGGATAATCCGCCGGCGCTGCTGTCAGCGCGCAATTCTGACGAGCGCGCAAGGGACGGATGAAATGCTCGTATATCCTGTGCACGTCTTGGCCAAAGGCGTTGTCCACCGGGAGGTCAAAGCGATGAAGCACGGCCGTTAGGCGCAGCCTCGTTGCTGTTGATGGAAAGCTTCGGTTGACTTGCGCCAGGTGCAGGCACGGGATCCAGCCTAAAAATGCTTCCACCCGTTCCGCAATAAAGCCTCGTTCCAGGAGCGGCATGGGTGTCCGACGACGAGGTAATTGAGATGTATGTTTTGGGACTCTGATTTACGAAGATGTTGCTTTGTCATCTTTTGTGGCTGCGTAGTTGCTTATTTGTTTTTTTTTTGGGGTTTTGACCCTCTGTTCTTCTTACCGAATTTGTCCTTGTTGCAACGCAGTGGCTGCGACGTGGAGTTTGGGTAGTTTTCTGTTCTGTTTGCGTGGGCGCTGTTACTCATAGTTCCGGGCCGGGCGGCTTTGAGCAAATGGCTGCAGGCGGCTCTGCGTGTATATCTTTGGTTTCTGGGTGTGATTGTTTTTTTGTTAGCAGCGTATTTTCAAAATCTCTGCCTAGAAAGCATTGCGTGATGTCGCACTCTGTTTTCTCTTGAGTTGATGTTTTTCCGGTGAGTGTGAAAAATAGCAATTCCTTCTTTGGACTATGCGGACGGCAAAACTGTTCGGAAAGTCATCCGCAAGGAAACTTCGAACCCAAGGAGAACACAGTCTACGGCAAACGTTTCCACCGAGAGGACCTCTTTTTGGTTCAGTCTTTGTATTGTTGATGCGTGCCGCTGCACGACGTCCTTCCCGTGCGCTCGTATTATATGCAGCGCAGAGTTGAAGCTTGGATCCGGGAATGCTTGCGTAAGGTTGCTCCAGTCCCATGGGCGTCCAGGTTCGTTGTACCATTGTTGTTGTAGGTCGTGGTATCGGACCACCACCTCTCGTGTCGGCCTTGCGCCCTGGCACGGGTTGACTGGACCAATTGCTGGTGTTTGACAGCGGCGAAGTGGTGCAATGGCTGTCATCCAAAGTGAGCGGAGCATGTCCCTGTAGGACGGGTGCGTGATAGGATACGGTTCATGGAAGAGCTGCAGGAAACGGATCACGCGGTTGATCGAATTGGTGAAACGTGTGCGACGTTGTGTGCAGCGCAGGGCGCGTGCAGGTAGCCATCCCAAGAATTCATCGATGATCGGGAGAAAGAAACAAATATCCACAAAGGCAACCATGGCGCCGCTGTTGGAGCTGAACTGGTTTGAGCTGGAAATTCTGTGTGCAGTGCAAAATTGTTTTTTTAAATTCGCCTTTTGCACGGCGTCGCGCTATCTAATCCTGATGCGTTGCAAGACTTTTTTTGGAGTTGTTTGATCTCACAGCGTTTCTGCGCCCTTTTTCTCTACATTTTTTTTTCGTTGCCTGTGCTTGACGTCTATCTGTTCCGGTCCGGCCGGTGCCCAGTTGGCCGCGGTCCGCGCAGTTGGCGTCAAGAGTTTTCTCGTTCGGGCTGACTTTCTTCTTGTGTGGATGCGTCGTCGATAGGATGGCGGTTTGGGGTGGCCAATCCAGAGGAGGAAGCGGAGGAGACGGACGCGTGCGCGGCGTCTTCAATTTCGTCGGAATCTTCCGGATCAGCCTGCCAAAAGCACAGGCCGGCTCCAAGTCGACCGTCGCGTAAATACGCAATGACGTAATGTCCAAGAATGCCGTTTGATGTTGGCAGTGACGGGTAAATCCGATTGAGCGGCGGCACCAATGGACTTGCTTCGACCGAGGGCCACCATCCCATGTCAACAACTTGGTTTCGTAGGTAAACCACGCTTTCCCAGCACGGTTCGCCCGCGTTGTAGACTTCCCAGACTTCAACTTGATCGAAGGGGTCGATGCGCTGGGCAAAGAAAGCGTCGATGTCGCCCGGTTCCGAGGTGTCGATTTGCCACAGTGCTGCGAAGGTTTCCAGGGGGTCGTCCAAATCCCAGAGATCGAACGCAAGCACGGGGCACACTGCTCCATCGTTGTTAAAAAATGGCAAGGAGACCCCGTGTTGTAGAGCTGCTCGAACACCCGCGCGTATTTTGTCCTTCGCTGCACGGACGAGGCTTCTGCAGTGGTCGGTGGTTGTGCTTCGTGCTGTCGCGACGAAAGATAGGGCGTACCCAAGCGGCAGGAATGCGATCATGTATGGCGCCACTATGTTTCGCAGCGCTTCGTCCATGGCGAGGACAGCGTCTGTCGATGTAGACGCGTTTTTTGGCATTGCCCTTATATTGGTGAGCCTGAAAATAGCAGCATCCAGGACAAACATTCTCATGCAACCGGAGTGTCATGGGAGAAGCGTTGATGCATTGTGAGTGGTGTGTTTCATAGCCGCGGTTCGGGATCATCCTTGCATCGGTTTGGCTGCTTGGATTCAACTTTTTCAATTGCGACTTGCAGGACGCCGCGCATTTTCCATGTTTTTGTCGATGCGCTTGCGCGTCTGTCCTTCTCTGAGCTTGCTTACTGTGTCTTCTCAGTCGCAGTTCTCAGATTTGCCGTCAGTGCTTGATGGCGTTGATTGAGGCTCCGTCTCAGATTCGCTGTCAGTGGTTGATGGTATTGATCCCGGATCTGTTTCAGACGTTGATACGGCCATGAGACCCCTGGCGAAAGACCCGCCGACCCGGTACTCCCAGTTGGCCTCGAAGAAGCACATAGCGACAGCTACCGTCTGGTACTGCACGTAGAGGATCACGTAGTCGGCGCACGCGTCGTCTGGTTTTGCGACGTGTCGCGCTAACGGATTTGTTTCCCACGGCGTTGCCTGCGTATCTGTCGGGACGCACTCCCAAACGGCCATCTGCAGCTGTTCACCACAATGACGCATGAAGGCTATGGCAGCGTTTGCTTTGCGACGGAATCTGTTTTCGTATTGCAAGATGCACAACGGATTGGGGTCCTGGGCTCTGAGTGGTGGTGGTAGGCGCCATTTGTGTTCGTAGTGTTGAATAGGGTTTGGCAAGAGCCGCGGGTCCAATTCCATGACTGTTGGTTTCCGAGGCACCGTGAACGGTGGGAGTATTAGACCATTTTTTCGGATTGGGCCAATGCTTTGCAGGAGCGTTCTTTTTGCTTCGTGGACTTTTTTGCAATAACGTCGGCGGTGCGTAAATTTCACGGTGGCTGCAAAGTTCAAGAAATCCCTCGCGCTGCAATACTCGGCAAGTAGAGCTGCAATGATATCGCAGTGTCCGGCGGGGAGTGCCATGGCAGCTTTGGGCGACTTTTCTTTTTTGATTTCTGTCAAACGGCTTGAAACAAGTGGACGCATTGTTTTGAATTTTCGGCGCGGGGGAGCGCTGGTCGACGTCGTGTTGTTTCTCTCTGTTTTCTGCTCGTGTGCTTTCGTTTTTCACCGTGTCGCACTCAGGCTGATGTCCTGTACTCCCGCAGTCTATACGCGCAGGCTGTCCTAACAGTGGCTACTTCTCCCCAAACCTTTTTGTGTGGGAAATGCGTGCATATATCGACGGGCTGCTGTACAAGTATTCACTCGGCCGCGTCGGCACGCCTCTGTGGCGATGCTACTGTGCTGGAACAAAATGCTTAGGGGAGACGATGCCGCCGATCGAGTACTGACTATCGTCCTTCACACGTGACATACCGACGTAAGCTGCTGCACGACATCCAGAGGCGTCGAGCCAAAGGGTGATGTGTTCTAAAGTCATGCCTTGCACCTTCGGTATCGTGCAGGCGTAGCCAAGGCGGACGGGCAAGAAGGTGACTTTGCGTTTGTCGGAGAGTTCTTCCGTAATTCGGTGAATTGCAAGTCTTTTGCCGGTCTTGGTCATGACTTGTAGGCTTTGACTTTTCGGATCGAAGGATAGTATCTCTGCGCGCATGCCATTGACGAAATCGTCGGGCTTGGAGACATTGCGAGTTAAGAAGACCTGCGTTCCGGCAAATATTGTCGTGCTATTGGCTTCTATGCGGCCTCTCTTTAATTTGATAGGCCCTTTTTCTTGCGCGTAATTTTCGAGATTGGACTCGTAATCGAAGCCTGCCACGCCCAACGGCTTCTTGTGTCGCTCTTCGAAGAAAACGGCTGCAGCAAGATCGTTGATGTAGGCTGCACCTCGTCGAGTGCATGTCACCACTGTGGTATCGGGGTGGTGGCGCCACAGTTGCACTATGTCATACTTGGTGGGCAGCTCTGTTTTCCAGGCGCGATGATTTTTGAGTATGCGGTTTAACTGCCCGCGGCTCGGGATGCTCGTGCGTAGCAAGTTCAACTTTTGCTGCAGCGCAATTGATTTGCAACGAACTTGTTCATGGAAGGTTATTGTCTTCACGTTGGGTGACCAAGCGGGGCTGCATTCGCAGCGCGCCGCGCCTTCTTCCATGACGGGGAGCTGATAGAAGTCGCCCAGCAGAATGATGACAGGCAACTTTTCGGCGTGTTTCCAGAGTGCCAGAATGTGTTCAAAATGCCTCGCTGTTAGCATGGACACTTCGTCGATCACGATGAGGTCGTATTGTGTCATTACGCCCGTCGACTCTTGAATTGGCCTGTCAAACAAGAAAGCACCCCAGGTTGTGTCCACATCGATGTTTGGCTGTTTGGCGCGTACTTCGGATGCCAGCATGCCTGTTGGGAGCGCGAAGAGGACTCTTGCTCCTTTGGATGTCCATTTTGCAATTTGTTCATGGACCACATGGGTTTTGCCCGTTCCGGGCGGGCCGCTTGCAAAGACCATTCTTTGCTGACTGGCTGTCTCCAGACACGCGTCGAATTCATCGTTGTCGCGCGTGCTACTCGCTTTCAATGCGTTTTGGACGCGCGCTTTGAGTTCGGCGACGAGGCGCTTTTGTGACCGCGTGAGCTTTGATTTCGGGGCTTGCTTTGCTCTTTGCGTGGATTGACTTGATTGGGAGCTGTTGACTTCTTCGTCGTAGGATATTTCGCCGGACAAATATTTTTGGACGAGAAGCCGCTGAGCAGAAACTTTTGCCAGCACGGTCTGGATGTGGCTTTCGCTGTTTGCTTCGAGTTCCATTTCGTCTCGTATGGCCTGGTCGTTGGTCCAGAAGTCTTCCGCGTGGTGCAAGCACAGGGCGAAGTTTCTGTAGCGTTCTGGTACCTTCTCAACGATTTCTGGCGCGTCTTGTTCAAAGTCTTCAAGCCGATTGAACGGGCAATGGAGAACCAGCCACTGTCCATAGAATTTGTCGTTCAGTCGGCTGTTCATCATGGCGGCAATCGCCTTTTCGCCTTGCGGTTTGAAGGCGCTTGCGAATTGGATCAAAGGCGTGACCACCGGAAAGGATTCGTCGTTGTACAAGAAATCGAACAAGGAAACCGGTTCTTGATTCTGACGTTTTCTTTCCTGATTTTCTTCTTGGAAGGTTTGCCGGAGTTGTCTCACCAATTGCTCTACGTTGTCCTCGTCTCTGAAAGCTTCTCGAGCCTCTACCCACAGATGGCGCTCGTGCTTCTGCCGAATGTGGTGTAGAATTTCGCCTTCGTCGTTTGTCTTCCGAAGAAACTCGAGGAGCGACATTTCATGTGGTCTCCACGCTGAATCTTCGTAGTTTTGGATGAACTTGGGCTTCGGGCTGCAGCTGGGGACGGGCACCGAGATTTCCTTTATTGTGCCTTTCATGCTTATCTGTGGAAACTGTTTTCCTGCAAGCGTGAGCCACATCTCAGGCTCGAGCGGATGGTTGGAGCACAAGATGCGACGGGCCACGCTGAAGTCGGACGCTTCGTCATTCAGCCACTCGGCCTCCATCGAGCCTCAGCAATGCGTTCTCTGTGGGGGGAGTCCGATATAGTATTGTAGAGAATATATTGTCTGACGCCGGCGATTTACAGCTTTCGGAATTAACCTATGAGACTGTCTCTGCGTCTGGCCAAGGCACTGCTGAATTTGGTGCTGTACGTCGATACATAGCGGAGGACTGCGCCGTTGCCGTCGCCTTGCTGAATATCTTCGTGGCACTTCGTGATGGGCATAGTGCTCCGGAAGTATGCTCTCACGTTTTCAAGTTTATCTTCTTCGGAGTGGTGTAAGAGGAGCTTTCCCGTCGCAGGATCCCACGCAGAAGGCTCATTGCGAATTGGTCTTTTCGAGTCTTTGCGGTCGCACTGCGAATCCATGACCAAGCCGTGCATGAAGGCGTCGGTTTCCACTGAAGGAATGCTGGCGGAAATTTTCTTTTCGAGGCCTATGGAGCCAATGTTCTGCAGGAAATCCAAGGAGTGCGAGTGCGTCGTACCGCGGCCATGGTAGGACTGCGTTGCCAGTTTGCGCTTGCCGTCTTGGAACTCGAGTCTGGTGACGCGTGCTTGCACTGTCGGTTGGCTGGTGCCGTCGTTGCATCCCAGCACATGGTTTTGCCATGTTTTGCTTTGTTTTTCGGTTGAAAATTTGTCGCCGCAAATGAAACCTTTGTCGAGCTGTGTCAGCACGTGGGCCATGTGCAGGGTTTCGGGGCCGGACAGATGAGTTCTTCGCTTGCCTAGTTTTGTTTGCTCGTCCATGACCCAGCGGTGGTATGGGAACGTGCGCTCGTATGGTGCTCGGGTGCGAAAAAGAGCGGCGTTGCCGCATTGGCGTTGGAGATCCACAACTCCTTGATGTTGGATTCGCCAATACTGCGGCGCCCAAGGACAGCCTTTCAACACTAGGCGCAGTTGCACGTTGTATTGCGATGCAATGTTTTTCTTTGTGCCGATGGTGGTCCACATGCTGAGGTCATAGATGTAGTGGAGGAGTTCGTAGTCGGCGCCGTAACCCACGACCGGCGAGAAAACCTTTCGCATGAAGTGCATCCGAATGCGTCCAAAGCGTTGCGCGGCCTCCTGCTCTTCCGGCTCCGACGACTCGTTTTCGGAGTCGTTGCTGTCTCTTTTTGCGCGTTTTCGCTTGCGCGTTTCGTGCGCATTGCGAACGACGGTTTCGCAAAGATCGGCCCTCCAATAGAGGTGCGGCCACAGGCAACATTCCAGCCCTTCTTCCTCGATGAATCTGAGTGGCTGTTTTCGCTTCTGCTCCGATGCTCCTGTTCCGTACTTGCGAAGGAAGGCTTTGTGTTGCTTGTAAAACTTTTTGTAGTGGTTGGCTGCCTTGGGTTGGGCGAGCAAGAACGCCAATGCTGCTTCAGCTTTTCGACGGTCCTTTCGACGTGCCAGCGCTGCAATCTTGGCGTCGACCCCATCCGCTGCCCACGCAAAGGAGATCATGGCGGTGTGAACTCTATATCCGTAGTCCGATCTTTGAAACTTTCCCGTGTCTATGTCCAGGGGCCGCAGGGCTTGCTTCGCTTTGTCGCTGAGATTCCGCAATTCTTTTGGGATGTCGCTTGGCTGTGGGATGTAGGCGCCGCTCTTACACGCCTTGCATTGAGATGAAGGGATCGTCGGGGAGCGAACGCTGCGGGTGTCCTGCGGTTCCAAGTTTCTGTGACAGACAGAGTGGCACGTGTCACATATGCCCCAGGAACCTTCTTTGCACCACAGCTCCACCATTTTCTGGATCGGATCAGTCGGCTCCGGTAGCTCGGTGTCGTTGGCTGCCAGTTGCCCGATGGCGCCGGTCTTTGCGGCATGTTCGCGTTCTTCGGCCTCTGTTTCCAGGGTGACTTTGTGTCTGTTGTTGATTCGTTCCGGATAAAAGATTTTTCTTCGGGCAATGCGTTGATCCGATTGCACTTCTTTCTCATAGATGCGGCGCCGCTCCTGTGACAGTTGCGCTCCTCTGTGCTTGCGGTGGCGCAGCTGTTCTTCCCAGGTCGTTTGCGACGCTTGGCGACGACGAGGTTGACGGCGTTGCCCACGCGCGCGACGCTCGAAATCTGCGGCCGCGGCTTCCCCGAGGAGAAGGCGTATGCGTGCCAAGGCTGCGTCGAAGACTGCCGGACTCCTCGCCAAGAATGTTTTTAGGCCCGCGGTCAGCGGGTTGTACCCTTTTCTCTTGCTTGCTTCCCTCATGGCGACGGAGTCGCAGAACAGACAGCGGTTTTTCGACACGGGCTTCCGCAACTTGGCGGGGGCTCCCGGCGATTGCGTGCAGAATTCGCAGCGTCGACCTGCGTGCCCGGCGCAAAGTTCTGCTGCTCGTGTTCCTCTGGCTGCTGGACGTTTTATGCCGGCCGGCAGTCTCATGATTTGACCTTCTTCTTCATTTTTTCTTTCTTTTGCCTGCTCTTTGTCTTTTTCTTCTTCATGTTCTTCTTTTTCTTCTTCTTCTTTCTTTTCTTCTTCTTGTTCTTCGTTTTCTGCTCTTCCTTGTTTTTGTGCTTGCTGTTGCTCTTCTCGGGGGCTGCTTGGATGGAAGATTTGGCGTCGCTTGGCGGCCGGCTCTTTTGTCTCTTCGTCGGTGGACTCCCATGGAATGTCTTCCTCATCTTGACCTGACTCGGCGCGTGCGGATTGCATTTCCATTGCCAATTTCTCTTCCTCCAATGCTTGAAACTCTTCTTCTTCGTTGCGGCTGTCCTCATAGGTGCTGAGTGCATCGACGTTCACTGATTGATCTTCTCCAGTGCAGATCTCTCCGATGTCCAATTCTGGTATATCCAGGATCAAACCTTCAAGTTCTTCGTCTTCGAAGGCACTTCCGACTGTGCTCGCAAGATCGCTTAGCATGTCTGCCTCCGCGTCCTCCTCAGGAGGTGCCTCCGAGTCTACGCTGTTCGCGTCGTCACCGTCCTGGTCAAGGGCCATTGCGCTCGGAAGAGCAGGCGCGGGCGGAGGCTCTTCCTCGGGATTTTCTCGTGCGAAACGCGGGGCGCAGACTGATGTGCTCGTGATATGGGTCTATGAACAAACGCAAACCGTTAGGTTCTCTAATTTTTCTGGGTGTAGCCTATCGAAGCGTAATTTGCCTACGTGCTGTTGCGGGGTGGCGCAGCCCGGCCTCATTCGCATCGTCAACAGGTCCTCTTTCATGCGCAGGCGCTGCTGCCGGCATGGCCTGACAGGAAGTTTCGGTGTAAGTCTGCTAACTGTAAAAAGGCAGCGGGGAAAAGGGAGGTAGAAAAAAACGACAAAAGCAAACGCGCCCGACATGGAATCTTGCCTCTGCTGCTGCAGCCCCCCTGGTGGCTTTCAGTAGTTGTGAAATCCGGCTGGGCTTGTAGCCGTCCTCTTGCAGGCGGCGTCGTATTTCAGCTTCTGAGAGACCTTCCTGGCGCAGCGCGCGTGTCTTGTCTTGCGCAGGTTTGGGCGCCATGGGGCGGGTCCGGTTCGTAGCGACGTAATCTGCGACAATTTCTGAGGCGGAAAGGCTGCCATGGGAACGGTTTTGTCGCGAAACAAAACAAGAGAGGTGCAGAATTGGGTTTCCTTTTTTTGGGGGTCATGTTAACGGATCTTTCAAAACGCAAGTTGGGCCGATGAGTATGTGTGTGTGTGTGGGGTAATCTGACAAATGATCGCCGGGCGAGATGCAAAGCTTCTGCTCGTCGCGGCAACAACCTTTATCCGGAGAGATTTTTTTCAGTTGATGTGCTTCGCTGCCATGGGACATTTTGGGTGCTACGGTTTGAGCGCGCATCGCTTTGCTCAGGCGTGCTGGGTTGCAGTGGTCAAAAGCAGACGCCGTACACAGCCAACGCTTGCACGTAGTGGAGACGGTACACCCACAGCCTGCCCCGAAGCGAAAATTGCCACAGCTGCATCCTTGCGTAGAATTGCTCTGTGCAAGGCTGCAAGATGAGCTCCAGCATCCAGCTGATGTAATTCAAGATCTCATTGTTCAAGCAGTCAGGTAGCTCCGGGCGACTGCTGTCGCAAAGGACGCCTAACCACGGGGCGGTCCATCGTTCGTCCAGTGCCAGCACAGGCGTGCATGTTTGGATGCCCATGTCTTGGGTGCGGGGTGTCTGGACAAAAAACTCGTTTTCGCGCATGTCCGCCCATTGCAAGGCATCCGAATCCATTGCGGCGGAAAATGCGCCAGGCTTTGATACCTGAAAGCTGCGCTACATAAAGTGCGATCATATGGCTTCGCTGCGTGCGTGCTTGGGTTTATTCCTTGTTGGTTGAGTGGCTGCAAGACTTTTCCACACACGTGTCAAGGAATATGTAAGAGAGAGCAACATTTGGGTTGTTGTTGTGGCGCATTTCCCCCGGAGTGCTTTTACAACTGCTTGGCATCTTTGGTGGTTCAGGATGTTGCATCATTCGGTCATTTTTTCAGTGCCTTTTCTCCTTTTGCAAGCTTGCTGCAGGCAGTCCCTAAGCGACGAGCTGTGCAATGTCGTTGCTGAGCTTTAGCTTTCATGGGACAGAGTCTTCTCTTTGTGTCCTTTCATCAAAAGCGGCGGCCGTAGAGCATCCACCACAGCCAAGAAGGACAAACAGTATACGAAGGAAGCAAAGTGAAAATTAACAACTGCAGCTGGGCGAGGAAAAGGACCGTCTCCTCTTGGAACAGGCACGCGCGAACATAGATGCTAATTACGTCTAGCAGTGGCTGCGACATTCCGGTATGGCTTCCCCAGCGTTGCCTCCAAGCTAAGTAGATTGCCCACCACATTCGTGCCGAGAGTCCTGGGTGCAGAGGTGTTTCTGCAGGGATCGTTGGCGAGTACGCTGCCAGGGGGTCCAACGCCTTCAGGTCGAAACTGGGCGGCAGTTGCATGTCGTGGCGCGGCCATCGGTGGCGTGTCTGCGGCGCAAGCGGCGGCAGAGACGGGCGCCTCGTCGAATTACCGTCGCGGTTTCTCTTGTTGGTTTCTGGGCTTGACAACGGTTCGGAGGGGCTAGAAGAAGAGCCGGCAGTTGCGTCTTCTGTGTCTGTTAGGACATCGTCGATTTCGCAGTCCGTGTTTCCTGCAGTTGCTCTGTGAGAACTTCCTGGTCCTTCTTTTTCTTCTTCTTCTTCCTCTTCTCCGTGTTCTTTTTCTTCTTCTTCCTCGTGTTCTTGTTCTTGCCTTCCTGTTTTTTCGGTTTTTGCCAATTCTCTTGTTTTGAGATGTTTCTCTTCTTGTTCTTGTCTGTTTTCCTGGTCGCTTCCGAGGCGACATTGTGCTTCTTTGCGGTTTGTTGTTTTCATGGGCTCTTTTCTTCCTGCGCGCTTGGCGCGTCGGGACAGGGGTGTGGTACTTTGAGCACGTACAGCAAGGCGTGCAAGCAAGGCAGGATGCATTCACAAAGACAGATGCTGGAAGGCTAAATTGAACTGATTGCCAGCTGCGCCCACTGAGATTATATGTGAATCGTGTGAATACCACCCAAGTCTAGTGCAGTAAACAAACAGCTGGAGGATGGTTGCTTTCATGCCTCGTGGAAAGACGTGCGTGAGGCATGCTCTGTCAATGCATGAACTTCTGTGATGACATTTCTTTTTGTCACGTAACTGGTGAAAAGGAGCTCTTTTTTATTTTTGCCCTGCGCTGCTAGCTTTGCATCTTTCTTGCAGGGTGATTGATGCAGTAGCCTCTTTCTGTCCGTTGGCCAGAGGCGGTAGTTTTCTGTACCTGGGACTGTTGCCCAATTGTAGTCCTACGTGGGCGCGCGTGCTCTGTGGGGCAGTGGCGGCGCCACGGGTAGTGGGTCCCTGTGTCATTTCTGTGGACCGCACGCTACTGATTGAGACACATTTGTTTTGCTACGGTGGAGTTGCATTTTCAGCGTTGGTTTGTGCTGCGTCTGTTGCTATGACGGCTAATTGTTCGAAGGCTGCTTGAGCGATGGTGGTGGCTACCATGTCTGCAGCATCGGTCTCGACAGCAGAAATCGAAGCCATCATCAACGGATAAAAGAGGGCCACTTCCGCAGGCACCGACTTTGCGAGTTCAAGGACATTCCCTTTTTCAACTTTAGTGTCCGGGTGACTCTTTGCGAGGTCGGTCTGTTCTTGCAGTCGCTTCTTGAAGCTACTCACAAATGTCTTCGGCCACTTTGCGAGTGCCTTGGTCTTTGCTTGGCCTGTTGCGCGTTCTTCTTGTTTGTCGTGTTCTTCTCGACGTCGGGGTCGAGGAGCGATCTTGGGCGAGCCCTTTTGCGCCGTTGCTGGCAAACAATGAGCCGAAATGGCTTGATTTGCCAGGGTTTGCAATCGCTTCAACAATTCTTCGACCTTGTGTTGTCGAGGCAAGCGTGTGAACTCCTTCAAAGCGTCGAGCGCGTCTTGCAGATCGAAGTCTTGGCGGATTTGCTCCGGGATGTTGTCGAGAAGGGCGACCAGAGCTGAAAGACTAAGCCTTTTGCCTTTTGTTCCGACGTTGGTCAAGCCTTCGGCCACTTCGTTGGCAAATGCTTGTACTTCTTCTTCTGGCCAGAGCAACAAATTTGCTGAAGGCGCGCCGTTTTCTTGTGTCGACTCGGACTCTTGATCTGATTCGTGGATGGTTGTCTTTGGTGGCGCCAAGGCGGACTGCTGAAGAGGAAACTTGCTGCTGGAGCGTGCTGGCTTGGAACCCGATGGTGAAGAGTTCTGTCTCCTTTTCTTCTGCGGCGGCGTGCTGGCGACGCTGTCTTGACGACGCTTTGTGCTCCTCGATGGATCCCCTCCCCGTGCATGTTGCTTGCGTCTCCTAGGCGACGCCTTGCTTTGTGGTTTCTCTCGGCGCGCCTCGCGTGATCTGGATGAACTGTTTCGGGCTTTTCGTGTTCGTCGCGCTGGTTGGCTGTTGCGCGAACGCGAGCTGCTCCTGGATTTT
>Ga0126342_10010559_pt1 | contig 16522 bp, 11 predicted proteins | sample Cyp1metagenome_FD_92528 | JGI IMG/M metagenome (GOLD analysis project Ga0126342, IMG submission 92528) | Coral microbial communities from Lord Howe Island, Old Settlement Bay, Australia - Cyphastrea 1 metagenome | ecosystem: Host-associated > Invertebrates > Cnidaria > Coral ... | reverse complement strand
GGAAAATGGAGGTTTTAATGGGAAAACCATAGGAAAACCATAGGAAAATGGAGGTTTTAATGGGAAAACCATAGGAAAACCATAGGAAAATGGAGGTTTTAATGGGAAAACCATAGGAAAACCATAGGAAAATGGAAGTTTTAATGGGAAAACCATAGGAAAACCATAGGAAAACCATAGGAAAATGATGGAAAATGGAGGTTTACCCGGCCTGGTAAACGTTTACAAAAAACTATGGAAATATCTATCCACCATTTTCTAGCTGGGTAAATCGTAACTATTTCGACTGGGCCATTTTCAATAATTATGTTAAATTTAGCTGGGTAATGATCAGTAACCCTGGATTATGGCATTTAGCTTGGTAAATTTGATCACGACCGAACCCTGTTCTCCCTCACTATAATCATAGTAGGGGAAATGATCCCCAAATGGCCCAACAATTCAGGTTAGTGAGATATTATAATTTACCCAGATTTATAAGTGGGTCATAAACCCCAACATGGATTATACCACTTACGACCCCCGGGATAATCCTATAAAAAAATGAAGTATGATTCTAATGCTGGTGGTAAATCAAAAGGTTCTATCATTTTTGGTTTACTATATATGGTTCTAGTTGGACTACCCACCCGTATTTTTTTTAAATGGATGATAGCGGTCAAGGTTTATTAATGACCGAACAAGATTAACCATACATATAGAACATAATATGTACATACATATATTATAGTTAGTGATCCTGAAGTAGATAGAATATCAAATGTTCAATAATACTCCGATTTCGGTGAGGATGTTTTGAAATATCCGTATTCTATCTACTTCAGGATGACTATATATATATTAATATATATAATTGTACAACTATATATTATGTATATATAGTTGGCATCATCCCACAACAAATGGACTTGCACCAGGCTTTTCCACCACTTACCGAGCATTTTTTCAGAGGATCACGCAAGGGACTCACTTGGAGGATCTGGGGGAATGTTTAACATGTCAAAATCAGTACATAATATACCCAGTACACACATGCATACCTGGTTGGTGGTTTCAAACATTTTTTATTTTCCATAATATATGGGATAAAGATAATCCTTCCCATTGACTAATATTGTTCAAGATGGTTAAAACCACCAACCAGATACTGTGGATGGAAGAAATCCTGCACCACCTTGGATGGTTGAAACCCTATAAATAATGGGATCAACCATCTATAAACTGGTGCAGGATTTCTTCCATCCACAGTATGATATATATATAGAGAGAGAGAGAGAGTTCAGTGTACAAAATCTGTCTATATAATACACCCAGCCAGGCTCAAGTTGCTGGATACCTTGAACGAAGTCCTCCACATGTACATCGTCGCGAACCAAGCGCTCTGAAGGGGTCTAAGGAGCTGGTGTTATTAAGAGAAATGGATGGTAAATGATCATCAAATGGTGACTTAATGGGGATGGTGGAACTAGAAGTAAATAGATGGTAAATGGTGATTTACCCTCTGGTAAACATACAAAAAGCGAACTGGAAAATCACCATTTCAATGGCTATGTTAAATTACCAGAGGGTAACAAGCGGATGACGTAATCAAACATGATTGATTCAATCAAGAAAATAGTGACTTAACCGGCATGGATTGGTCATGGTTAGCCCTGAGAGGTTGTCAAACAGGGCTGGCTGAGAAGTTCTCTCTGAACATGCATTCAAATGGGAAAGTCATTCAACTACACGGGTGATTTTCCATGGTCATCTTTGATACCCGTTTTCCGCCCTTTAAAGACTTCCGGGCTGAACTTTCATCAGTTGATAGTGGCAACCTTAAAATTTCGCTTGTGAATGCATAAACATCCATAATTCACATGAATTCACCTACCCTCTGGTAATTTGTTGCATAGCTAATTATTGAAAATGGCCATAGAAATAGAGAGTTTTCCCATTAATAGCATTGTGATTTTCCATAGGGTAGTTGCACCAACCTCGCGCTTCCGACCTTCGGGCAACACCTGGCACCCTGAGGCACGTGGAGATGAGTTCCATGCCTCATACCTCAGCGTCGCCATCGAACAGGTTCCACATGTGATGTACCCTCTGGTAAACTTACACTTTTTTTTATGGAAAATCACCATTCTTTTTGGGTAAATCAACTATTTCTATGGCCATGTTCAATAGCTATGTAACAAATTACCAGGGTTTTTTTTTGGGAAGGGAGGGATGTAATACCCATATGCTCCACCATATGTTCCATGGTGCTGGTATATTTACCCACAAAGCTGGGTGATGTTTGAGGAAAACATGTTGGTAAGAATTCTGTACATCGAGCATTTGGGGATATGACATGATTTTTCCCATTTTCAGACACACCTATTGTTGAAGGATTAATGGAGGATGGTTTAGTTCCCAATCAACTCCTATGATGGGAACCAACGTGATATGAGATTTGGGTTTGTCCGAGAATTATCGGTAGATAAGCAACATAAGCCAGCATCATGGGGAATTCATCAGTCATTAGCTGGTAGAATGTTCTGTGATACAAGGTGGTTCCCCCCAAGTTATAAGTTGGTTCATAAACCATAGTAAGATATAGTAAGTATTGATATATATATACACCATAAACAATAGTTATTGGAGTTATTTGCACCAACATAGCGATTCCGAACTGGGGCACCACCAAGTGATCATTCCAGTTTTAGAGCTGGCACCTGTTTGTGAGACTGTTGATCTTTCTCACCGAGATCCCCTTGAAATGGACATGTTGGTACAAGGTGGTGCCCCAGTTCGTTGGCTAAGTGCAAATAACTCCAATTTCACTATGGTTTATGGTAGATATATCAATACGCCAACTATGGTTTATAAACCAACTAACATCACTGTGCGGGCACAACCTTGTAAGGAACAAACATGATGAAACAGTGGATAGAATGGGCAATCAATATAATGTTTAGCGAAAACCGTTCGCAAAGAACATGGGTGTTTGATAAATTAGAATGGGGTTTAACTAAGAAAAAATCGAACAACAGTGTTTATACCAGATTGTTTGATATATTCAACTATATGAAATATATGGCATTTAAATTCAAGTCTTGGACCTTATCTTCATGTTTGATTAGGAACAGTCACATGGGCGTCCCAAATACAGAAATGGCATTTAAAACAATGTCTTACTGAAATTAGATTTACAATGGACAATGAGTATCATTACTCTTTGGTAATGGAACATCCCGTATTTAGTTCGCTGGTTTTTCCACATTTTTTTCCATGTGCATTAGAGTTTTTACAGGATTTGTTTAGGGTTTTCCCAGCCAACCATGGTTTTTGAGTTGGTTTGGCGACTCTTTTTTCGGGGGCCTTGCAGTGGACAGCAGTGGGCAGGTCTATGGGCACTGATCGATCGCAATTTCGGCATCACTAATGGCAACAGACGTACTGATCTGGTTGGTGGTTTCAAACATGACTTTTATTTTCCATTTAATATATGGGATGTCATCCTTCCCATTGACTGTCACTCCATCATTTTTCAAGATGGTTAAATAGCACCACCAACCAGTGATGTACAGTATATCATACATATGTATATATATAGCAGTGATGGCAATAGAAACGGATACAGTAATCGGATGGTCTATTGAGTCTATTGACCATTCTATTGCACCTTATCTGATGTACCCTCTGGTAAACTAACATAGCTATTGAAAATTACCATTTATAGTGGATTTTCCCATGAAAAATGGTGAATTTCCATAGCTATGTTAGTTTACCAGAGGGTATCTGATGTATTTGTTTTTGTTGTTTCCTCAGCACAACTGCGAAAGACCCCGTTGTTCCCGTTGACGTTCACTTCCTGACACGGCCCTGGGTGTCTGGTATTCTCACACAAGTAGCACTAGCTACTTAACTAATCGCATGGCCCATAAAAGTATTAGAAACCCATTGTTGATGAGTAATATCCCATTCAAATCCATTAAACATCATATAAACTCCATGTATGTCATTATACTCATTGATCCATTCTATAGTTATATTTTCATCACTGAGCACACAACTTTCAGCTGCGTATTGGTCAAAGGCGCAGAAGCTTCACGGCTTGCTTGAAGACGGAAATCACATGAAAGCAATGGTATAATGAAACAACCAAGTGCGGTGGTTCTCCAAAAAAAATATATATGACAACTATAACTATCCAATATAAGGAAGCCCCACAACAATATATATATATATATGTATATATGTATATATATATATATATAATAGCTATATCCAATGATAACTACTAATATACTAACTTCTCCAATAACATGGTTGAAAAACACCTTTTTCAAAAAGGTCGTGTCGGTGATGACTTAACAGACGTCATCACAGGATGATGGTGGAAATGTCCGAAACTGTAGCGACATGTTTATTTTTCTTCAGTAATTTTGTGGTTACAATTCCATGGAAGGGTCGCCTCAAAATTGGAAAACTTTGTGTTTTACGACAACACAACTGTAATTTTGTGTCCTGAAAGCTTCGTGGAAGAGTGTTTTTTTGCCTCAAGCACAAAGTTGTCCGAGTGCAAGAGAACGTCCAGCAGCGTAGCATGACGTATGTGTGGAAGTGCAAGAGAAATTCTAGCAGCCTAGCATGACGTATGTGTGGAAGTGCAAGAGAACGTACCATGTAGTAGTAGTCGAAAAGCACATTATTACCCCACCCACCTACCCTCCCACCCCCAAAATATCAACACGCACATGACCTCTTACTGGCTTTGACACAAAGAACATTATATTCTCCCATTATGATAACTCAATGAGATAGTATCATGGTATGCTGATAATAACAAATACTTATAGTAACTGTCTATTCAATAACTTTTGACTATCCACTAACATATGCTAACTATCTAATAGCTTCATGAGAACTAGTACAATAGTCCATATACATAACTTTTAATATTTCTATAGCTGGTTGGTGGTTTCAAACATGTTTGATTTTCCATTTCATATATGGGATGTCACCCTTCCCATTGACTATTTTTTTTCAAGATGGTTAAAACCACCAACCAGATAGTATGTAGTCTAATGTCTTGTATAGTTAGAACTAACTTCTAACTTCTAACTTTGTGATAACTCCATGAGAACTGTCCATCCCTCACCCCCGAATAAAATTGGGCGATTCCGACCTCCGCGTACAGTAGGCCGTCTCCCATTGCATGAAGCAGAGACGAGAGGCCTTGGTGGCGACTCGGCGAAACGATGTGCACCCCAGTGAATTTGCTGGGCAATGAGCTGCGTATATGTAATATTATCTATATATATATATATGCACACCATGTGTGTAAATAAGTATATATATATAATCAGACACACATGTTTATAATATATATATATATACACTTATTTATATATATACTACAGTATATTTCAGTATATATCTATATCCCATTTGGAATAGGGGATATGCCGGGTGTAAGACATTGCGGTTGCCCACTTACGATTGGGATTGGCGATGCAAGGCTAGGACATGCAGCATCCAACTATTGGACATTGTGAAAACAACGGTTTTAAGAGTGGGATAAGTCCCATGATTTTTGCGTCAGTGGACTATATATATATAATTATATATATATATATAATTATATATATACATATATTTATATATATAATTATATATATGGATGTATATATGGTACCCCCCCTGAAACCTACCTTTTTTACATATTCATCACATGGCTGGGTCAGAAGGGTGTTACCATACATGCAGGCCTATTTTGAGGATTTTTCTGCAATAGTTTCAAGAGGTGCTATTATATATGTATATATAGTAGTTTAGTAACTGCTTAGTAAGCAATTTAGGCTGATTTAACTTAACTTCAATGATAGCATTCAGAATGCATTCCTTGCTAAATCTAAGGTCTAAGATTCTCCCAGGACTCCCGAACAAATCGTAGACTTTCCTAACCAAAATCTAAGATCTAAGATTCCCCAGCACTCCTGAGCAAATTGTTATATGTTCCTGACCAACATCTAAGATCTAAGGTCTAAGATTCCATCAGGACTCCTGAACAAATCTTAGATCTTAGATCTTAGATTGGGGGAAACATGCATTCTGAACGCATTCCTCTGGAAATGCATCCATCTTGGGTTTCCTTAAGTGGATGGGAGTGATTCAACTACCATGAAAAAGTTTCCACTTTGGGTCTTTTCCCCAAACCTGAAAACTCAATGAGCACACTGTGCCAGAGCAACGTTGCATTTTCTCCAAGGAATGCCCCTCCATGTCAAGGAACATTGCAAAAAAGGTAATGCTACACTACAACTTTTTTTTTCGAAATTTATTATCGTTTCCAGTGAATACTGCATAGACTAAGAGAGTTTTCTTGTTGAAGTAATTTCGTGCCCTTTCAAGTCACTCTTCTTCAGGAGGGGCATTGTCAATCTCACAGAGGTCTCATTTGTGTTTTTCTTGTTTAATCAAAGACAGCTCACATTTGTTCATTTCAAGTATACACATTTTTCTGTTAAAAATTGAGTGTATACTGACTCTAGAAAGCACAATGTAGCAGTACTTGTGCCACATGCGCAGCATTCTCTTTTCAACATCTAACTGGTTTTTCAAAAAGTATAGTGTCACTTAGAGAAAAACATGTATGTTCTTCAAAATAATGGCTACATGTCTGAAGATAGTCTTATTTTATTTGAAGAGAGACTGCATTTGATTGAAAGATGCCCTGTATGTTGCAGGGACTTTTGTGCAACGTGTTTCTTCCTTCCAGAAGTATTGTACCTAGTACGTTATGAAATGGGTCTGTGAATTAGGGAATGCATATTTACATGTTGGAAAAAAACACTACCTGATCGAAATGAAGAGATATATGTTCAAGAGAAGTGTTTTTTTTTTTGCAAAGGAATGCTACCTATTGAGAAGGAATACTCTTTTTGCTTAAGGAATGCTACACCCTTTGAATGAAAGTGTCTGTTTGTAAAGCCTGCTCTTGTCGATTAGAATTGGTTCTTCAAGAGAAGGATGCATGTTTGATTGTCTCCTGTAGTCATTTTCAGTGTTTTCACTGCCTTTTTCAGATTCTGGGAGAAGACCGTGGGTTGAATCACTACTTAAAGGAAACTTTGCAGAGAGGTGGAGGAACTAGGAGGTACGTAAATTATACTTAAAACATAGTTTGGAAGGGGTAAGAACTAAGAGGTCCTAGGACCTCCTAAGACCCACACATCCAAAGTATTGAGCCACTGTAGTAGCACAACAAGAGACGGAAGCTACAATAGTAAGGGAAAAAAGGCCAAAGACATATCTACAATATTGATCATCAAATAATATGTTTGCAAGATCCGAAGGTGTACAAAATCCAAAATTCATGTGTCACAAGAAGGAACAAAAACATTGTAAAAAACAATGTAAAGCTTAAAATTGACATTTGGCCACAGCGCCGTGAGCATTCTGTCAATGTTTGAATTGAAAGTCCTTGTTGGGAACCCAATACGGTAGTCGAAAATGCTGCAAATACCATCAGAATATGTCATTGTATCTACACATGAAGCATCAGAAGTCATCACACTCAAGCATCCAAAGTCTTCAAATCAATGAAAGAATGTGGGTTGCTTTTGAAGGCAAAAACAAACAAAAAACACTGTAAAAGACAATAAGAAATCAAAACCGGTAGGTTTCAGGGGGGGTAGCATATATATATATATATGCATTGCAGGTATCCGATATCTGTATTGGAAGTACCCAAGAGCCTTTGGGATCTATATCTATACCCATTCATTGGTTTACAAACCTCATTCAGAATAGTTAACTTATACGTAGTTATATCCGACATATTTCCCCAATAGACCCTAGTTAACCAAGTGACTATTCGTCAACAATTCATCATTGTTTTCCGCTACCATTGGTAATTTAACATAGCTATTGAAACTATATTCCATTTAGTTTGATGACTTACTACAGGAATGGTGCTTTTCCAAAGCAACCTGTGAACAATTGCCAGAGGGTATATCACCCAATCGTCATATTGTTGATGAATCACAAGAAATTGAACATCATACAAACTCCATTTAAACTCCATTTATGTCATTATACTCATTGATCCATTCTATAGATATATATATATATCATGTTCTAAAAAAAAAGACAAACATTAAATATAACTTTTATGTCATCCATGAAAGCCCCATAAATCACAGGTTATTCCACTTACAAAAGCCATGTGCAATGATCCATTAATCCCCCTCAATCCCCATGTTCCATTAATGAACCACACACACAAACCATCCATGAATCCCCAACTATTCCACTTAATACTTAGATTAGATCTATTAATCCATATTAATCAATCCATATCTGGCTGGTGGTTTGGAACATTTGGATTATTTTTTTCCATATATTGGGAATAATAACCCCAACTGACTTATATATTTTTCAGAGGGGTTGAAACCACCAACCAGATATTAATCCATACGAATTATCATGAAATGTTCACCACTCTCTCTAATGTTTATCGCCGTCAGTTGGCCCAAGGCTGATCATCCGCGGATGTTGGCGCAGGAAAGGAGGCCCGTAGGTTGATGATAGACTATATATAATAAGTTATCGGTAAGTGTCTGTAAGTTATAATAGGCTATAAATATGGATTCCATATGATTATATTATATATGTTATATGTTATATATATATGGGTTACAGGTTAATGATTATCGGACATAACAAAAATAGGGGATGGTATATTACTTGGTGGTTCATTCCAGGAATCGTAAGTGGATTATAACCCCAGTGAACTAAGTGAACCTTGCCCCTACTTAGCCTAGTTATAACCAGGGGTTTTTCACCTACTTACGAGCCGTGGGGGTGAACCACCAAGTACCAATATCTGAATGGACATCGCCGGCTGGCGCGCGACGGTGCTCCGACCGCTCCGACCACCAAGCAAATTTCGGGCTCCGAAATCTGATGGGCAGTAGCAACATGTCAAGATATGGACTTGCTCCCCATATTTAAGTAGGGATATTCCATATAGGACTGGGGTATCATCCACTTAGTAGCTTATAATCCAATATACTAATCCTAACTAGTCTTATATGCTATCATTGGGAATATCCACGTGAAACCCCAGCAAAGAATTTGTCATTTTTTGCAGGGTATCTAAGATTGGCAATGCATACATCATCATGTTTCATCATGCCATTGATTTAGAATAATCATCATAATGTTTCATAATGTGTGATCCATACTATTTCATAATGTTCCCTGTTTCATTTCATGTCATGCCATTATGTATAGAATTATCGATTTCTTTGGATCCGGCAACAGCCATGAAGCGGCCGGCGGACGATGCGGAGGAACCTGCCAAGAAGAGAGCTGCTGTGAGCACCAAAGCTGCAATTGGGGGTTTCAATTTTTGAAGATCTGGAGGTTTCCTAAGTCATGGGGGGTATATGTGACTTATCCATTTCAATCGGAAAAGATCCATTCCAAATCCTAAGTCACGGGTGTATCCAAGGGACTTATCTTTTTAGATTGGGATTTTCCATTCACAATCTCTTAATGGCGACTCCCCAGATCCTTGGGTCAGGTGCAGATGGCCCTTCCAAGGCTACTTACCTGGTTCATGACAACGGTGGTCGCCCCTTCAAGATCACAGTCCAGGGTGATCCGCCCGGTGCTCCAAAGGCGGTTCAGGTCTTTAAGGCCATCGACGAGGATGACGAGGATGACGAGGACGGGGAGGGGGACGGTGGGCCACCTGGCTCTGGTGTTCAGTGTCGAGTGATCACGGCTGGGGAGCTTCAGAGAGAGCTTGGAGCTGAAGGACCGCTGCTTGTGCAGATGGCCCCTGAAGCTGAAGGAGAAGAAGAGGAGGACGCTGAGGAGGACGCTGAGGATGAGGAAGTGCCAAAATATGAAGAGGAGCCTTGTGTCTCCTTTTCTGCAGAGAGCGTTTTTGTCGGTCAGAGTCCCAAGCACGGTGCTCGCTTTGATGGAAATTCCCTGTTGCTGCACTTGGAGGGTTTGAAGTATGTGTTTGTTGGAGAGAATGTGTTCTCCTTTACAGCAAAATCCCCCATCACAAAGTATGTCTCGCCCGTGGGCAATAGTGACGTCCCTTACCCTTGGGCCATGGATGAACAAGGTTTCCGATATTTGATGACCAGCTCCGTCATTGTGACCGGCAAGCTTTTCGAGGACAGTGACACCGACACCGACCCTTACGATCTGTTCTTCGACCGGGCTCTGATGACCACGGACATCGGTATGGTGCCTCCAAAGCAACCTTTCCACGCGCAGTTCCAGGGCATCACCGAATTCTGGATCGGCGAAGACCAGTACACCTTACGATACGAGCCGCAGCCTGAAAAAGACTTCGAGCGCTTGTCGGAGATGGGAGAGCTCTCTGTGGTGAAAGGTAGTGAAAAGATCAAGCTCTCAAAGGATGATTATGTGAAGCTGATGCAGGACTTTGCTGATTTAGCTGGCTTTGAGGCTCTCCACAGTGAGACATTGGTTGAACGTAACATTTGACCGATTTGACCGGCGGTCGTCATTGAAAACGATTGCCAGCGCACTTTTGTTTCAACCAGGCTTCCGACCCGCAGGAATGAACCAATGATGGGATTTAATGGATATCTGATTGGTGGTTTGGAACATTTTGTATTTTTCCATATATTGGGAATAATAGCCCCAACTGACTTTCATATTTTTCAGAGGGGTTGGTATACCACCAACCAGTATATGATTCATCGGTGAGATAAGATGGGATGAAGAGTAGACTTGAAGACTTCACTGAGTGCAGCCTTACGTATTGCACGTTACCTACTTGTGTCGCTTACGGCGTTCCGTTGCGTTGCGGGACAGGCGTGGAATCAGTGGCTGTTTGGCCTACTGGTTCCCTTCCATTCTCCTCGGCAGCCGCGCTGCGGAAGGTTCGAGTGATTATTAATGGGACAATTTAATGAAATAGTATCGTGAGAATGTCACATATCATGATCACAGAGTCATAATCATAATCGTGCGATGTTTTGTATGATATGTAATATGATATGAGATATGTAGTTATGAATTGTTATGGATAATGGCTCTAAGCTCTAGATGGCTGATGGATACCATGGTAACAGATATAACCCACAGTCACTATCATGGTGGATTAATGTGGGACACCCAATGCCAACAGACTTGGGGCTGGTTGAAGTCCAATCATTTGTCCATGGTGATGACTTGAGGATGGTTTATGGTATTGGGTGAATCTCACATTAGAGTTATGTAATAATGGATAACCATGATAACCCCTATAACTGGTCCTAGTGATCATAGTCATAGTTATCAGAATGCGTTATTCACTATGCTTCGTGACGGCCATTTATAGATTGGTGATGATGTATAGATAGGATAAGCATGGATAAGCCACGAAGAAAGGGGACGAGCTTGAGCAGCTGCGATCCCCTGTTGATGTTGATTGGTTGAGGGATGTGGATGGATATGGGGATATATCACTGATATTAGAGGATATAGTATGATATAGTCAGTGGTATAGTTGACAAATGATAGTTGGTTGATGAGTTTCCAGTGTTACACAACCCATTTAAGTGTTTCTGAAAATGGACAACCCCAACATCATACCTTTTGCCCTCTGGTAAACTAACATAACTGTGGAATATCATCATGTTCAATGGGTAAATTCACTATAAATGGCTATTTTCAATAGCTACCAGAGGGTAATACCGAAATGGCATAAGACCTGTGAACTTGGATGAAACAACCCATTGAGAGCCATTCGAAACACATTCGAAATACCCAATTGTAGGTGGGCTCAGTGGGTTTGATGAATGAGAACTGTTAATAAGCCAACATGTTTTTTTCATGGGTTTGTTTTACTGTGGTACATGTGCTGCTAGAGTTCCAATTACATACCTGTACGCATGTTATATTTGACCCGTTGTTGTTGTTGTTGTTGTTGCTCAAGAAACAGATGGAGTTAAACAAAAAAAAGGAATTATGACATTAACCGCAACAAAGCGACAAAACGGGTCAAACCTTTCAATGCCCCTCCGAAATTTGAATGATGTTGGTGCATGAACATCCCAATATGCTCAATAGTCCCCAAAAAATCCCTGGATGGTGGATGTAGGGCATGAAAACCACATAGAATTTGGCTGTAACTAAATTTTAATTAAGGGATGGGATGTTGTTGTGCCTTCATGTTTTGCTAAAGTCGACTGAACACATTTGCATATGGGTTTGTCTGAAAATAGGGTACCCCACGATCCAATGGTTTATCATCAATTTCAATGATTTTCCCTGTAATTTTGGGGTACACTTCATTTTCAGACCAAACCCATCTAAGAAATGTTCTGACTTTTTGACACATGGACGGGCCGACTTGAAATCCTGCCCCATCCTGCAGCATTCCTAGACAGACTGCATGCTTATGTTCTCTCGTCCCATATTCCCTCAATAAAGAGTCTACTGGACGACAAGATCACATCGTTGGAACTGGGTAATCCACCTGGGTTTATCCGAAAAAGGGGTGAATCATTCCCTTTTCTATTGAAATGCCCATGGCGATGGACCTGCGTGCTATGTAGAAAAGCGATCTCTGTCTCAGAATTAGTTTATGCCAAAATCTACGGGGCATAAATCCTGTTGTGGCATGTCAAAGTGGTGGAGTTTACTGATGCATTTGTTTATCTCTTACAGATCGAAAGCCAACACCAGAATATGGCTTTGTCTGAAAATAGGCTACCCTAAAATCTATTGGTTTATCACTACTGGATCGGTCATTTGGGAGTATACCCTATTGTAAGACACACCCATACAGAAAAGTTGGACACCTGGAAATCGTTTTTAAATTTGGGGAGACAACATAGATAGGATTCAGGGTGTTCCAAATAGTCCATCCTTTGAATGCTGTGATGCCTCGACGTTGCCTCGCCGCAGTTGTTGTTTCTTTTGTTGATCAAGTTGGGACAGTTGTGGCAGCATATCAATATCAATACCTAGACTTGGCCGTGGTCAAGTTGTGGCAAAACGGAATTTGATTATGAGACAAGAGAACTTAAATCAAATTAACTCAATGTGTTTCTGCTTAAGGAATATATGGTCAAGGATTTCGCACAACATGTCGATGACACATACTCAGCCAGATGTGTTGCCTATCCAACCAATCATGTCAATGATTATCCTCCAACTCATTTACTACATAATAGTCATAATATATCATATATGTTAATTATGATATTTCGCAAATCAGGTTTAACCCGCCTTCTAAGTTGCCTTCTAAGTATTCTAAGTGGTTATACATCATGTTACACCATCTTGAAACCATCTTTCAATCCGTTGATGTTTTGTTTTCAATCCTTCGATCTTCGTAACGCTCCCAGAACTCCCCACCAGGCACCGAACGGCACCTCCCCCCCGGACATCGGCGCGACCCGTCGCCATGTCGTCGATTTACTTCGACAATGATTTGGCCCTGAACGACTATGCCAATGTCACGTGCATAGCGTGGAGTAAGGGCGAGGAGCCATCGGAGTATCAGGGGTAATAACCTGGTGGTTTGGAACATGAATGGATTATGACTTTCCATTCAGTTGGGAATAATCATCCCAACTGGCAAGTGGTTAAACTTGCTCAATGGTTGATGTCCCACAGAGAGAATTGATGTTTTTCTCTTGGAACAAAAATCAACCCTGTTGGCCTGTTGGTTGAGTATAGGTTCTGCTTTGATTTCTTTGCCAAAAATTGGGATGCACTCCCAATCAGGTTAAAAGATGTTAAAAGGATACAACCGGCTAGAAAAGGATATAACCGGCTAGGCATCTTAGTTTTCTACATAGGATCTAAGATTGTTTTTGTGTTTGTGGGAATCCTTCAATCAAGTTTACCAAAGGAATGAATTACATATGTATTGCATTTTTTTCAGATTTCTGCAGTTTTTTTTGAGGGAAGGGATGTAACAACCAGCTTTTGAGCAATTTTGTTTAAAAATATGTGTTGTGTGTATTTTAGTTTTATGGGAAACAGACTTGTTACAATATCTGTTTTGATCATTTAAATAATGGTTATGTCTTTTTACAGGACAGGGTTGATTCCATTGTTTCCTCCTTCTGAACTGTTTCATTGCATCATTTATCGCATCCCCCAAAATATTACAATAAATATGTTTTTGTATTTATCACTTGATATTTGAGGCTGACAGAACTTCAACCTGTTGACAATGTGCCTATCAAGCCAGTACATTTACGTCGCATTCTGGTCCTACTACAGGATGAGGAGGGAGTGAACTTTCGTGCTGCTAACCTCTGTGCAGGTCCTCTTTTTTTGAGGTGCTTTTCAATCCCAGAGGCGTGTCATCCCCTCTGGAACGATGCCAATCGAGCTCTACAAAGTGCCAAATTGAAATCAGCAATTCTCCGTGGAACAGTGCTCACCAACCACTTCAAAGGCCCATATCGGTCTGGTCGCAATCAGTTCGAACTGGTTGAGGCAGCATTGTCATACTTGAGATCTGTATCGGAAGATGAATTGTGTAATCAATGATCGGAAGATTTCGCATTCGATATTGGTGATCCAGGGGCTACACTGACAAAGGAAGCTTTTCTCAACAGTCCAGGTATTCAAACAAGACTCCCTGCAGTAGCTGTTCATGTTTATGTGTGTTTCTGGTGTGCTTTCAGACCACAATTTCTGCCTTAATTAATTAACATTAGTGTGAAACTAAACACAAATGCATTTCTCAATTCCGAAAAGTAGAATTTAGTGTTTAGTACAAAAGATGAGCCTTATTGTTGCGTCTTCATCATATTGGCATTAGTTTGGGCAGAGTAAAAATCCTATTGTGATCAAAGGAACTGAATATGTATTGTTGTACTATTAAAGTAATATATGTATATATATATGCAATATATTCTTTAAAATGAGCTTCCATCAAAAAACAATATATATATACATAATTAGATATATCATTGTTGGGCTGGGCTATATACCATATGCTCCATGGTGATGGAAGATTTCTGACCATTTTTTTTTGTGGGTTAAATATACTATGAATTAATCTACATTAACATACTTTAATATAACATATTATAAAAATAAAAATAAAGTCTAAGAGTTAGATTAAATATATCCAAATACTATTTAAAACTTTATGTTTATTGGACTAGTTATTCTACGTGGTTTTTAACATATGATTTTTATTTTTCCCAATAGTTGGGATGATGATCCAATCTGACGAACTCCATCATTTTTCAGAGGGGTAGGCTCAACCACCAACCACTATATTCTGATTTATATTTTGAACTATTAGTTATTCTAATTTATATTACCATACTATGCCATGAAGTATACCCTCTCAAGTCACAGTTCGACCCTGAGAATCACCTTCGTGGAAACTCGAAACAAACTTCCGAACGAAAAAAGGCGGAGGTCGGTTACGGGAGCACTGGAGGGCATGTTTTTCATGATTGAAAGAATACTATATGATTAACATGATATTACTATGGTATAGTACTATTATATGAATATGACAGTATTGATTAATTAACATGGTATAGTACTATATGCTCCATGTATGGTATATTTACCTACAAAACTTGGTGATTATACTTGGGGCAAATGGGGCAAATGGGGCAAATGGGAATATTCCATACATGCTCCATGTTTTGGGGCAAATGTTGGTACATATTCCATACATGGAGCATATGGGAATACTATATGACTAACATGGTATAGTACTCTCTGATAATACTATATTATTATATAATTATTAACTGCTGTATATTCATATAGTATTGTTGAATGTTCCTCGTATAGTAAAGTACTGATTCAACATGTGTATATTATTGATGTGTATTATTATATTACCCTCTGGTTATTTTTCTCATGGCCCATTTGATGATAAACATGATGGGTTTACCTACAGTTACGGCCCTTTACCAGTTATAAGTACTGTACTTATAACCCCATTTATAGAATGTATAGTCCCATTTAGAACCAGTTTATAGCCAGTTATAACGGATAAATGGCCTTAACTGGTAGGAGCATCTGTTGTGATATTAGTTATAATCCCACTAGTTATATTTAACTGGTATAATAACCACTTATATGAATATTGATAACTGATATTTACCAATGAAAACCATCTATAACCAGTTATCATTATATAACAAGTTATATGGGATTATAACCATTTATAAATGGAACATAACCAGTTATAAAATGCCTAAACTGTATGAACAAAATGTAATTTTCCTGTAGGAGCAGCCTCTGTTGGTGGTGGCGGATGGCTGCACCTTGCGGATCTTTCGAGAGGTGCCAGACCCAGATCTTCGGGGCGGCATCTGTTGGGGATGGAAAAGCCATCAAAAACACTGGGAAAACAATAGGAAAATATGGGAAAACCATGGGAAAATATGGGAACACCATGGGAAAATATGGGAACACCATGGGAAAATATGGGAACACCATGGGAAAATATGGGAACACCATGGGAAAATATGGGAACACCATTGGAAAATATGGGAACACCATTGGAAAATATGGG
>Ga0126342_10010558_pt1 | contig 16523 bp, 9 predicted proteins | sample Cyp1metagenome_FD_92528 | JGI IMG/M metagenome (GOLD analysis project Ga0126342, IMG submission 92528) | Coral microbial communities from Lord Howe Island, Old Settlement Bay, Australia - Cyphastrea 1 metagenome | ecosystem: Host-associated > Invertebrates > Cnidaria > Coral ... | reverse complement strand
AGGAGGAGAGGAGGACGAGGCAGGAGGAGGCGGAGGAGGAGGAGGAGAAGGAGGAGGAGAAGGAGGAGGAGGAGGAGGCAACTGACATAAAATCTAACAACCCTCACCTGGCAGGTGGGGAATTAAAGTTTGGATTCTCAGGGTCACCCTGGTTGTTGCGGGGATCATAGATCACGATTGATCTGCTTGAATTATTTTATGGTCAGGACCGAGCCGCTCGGAGCTATGTGTACCGTATCCATATTTCCCGTATTTTCTGAGCCAAGGAGCTTATGAATTGAATTGTCAACATATACATACATGCCAATGCATGCATCCATCCACATACATACATACATACATACATACATACATGATCATACATGCATGCATGCATGCATGCATGCATGCATGCATACAGACAGACAGACAGACAGACATACATACACACATACATGAAATGTTGTAAACCAACTTCGCTATCCCCATATCTTTTGAAGAACTTCACATTTTCCCATGGTTTCCTATCTAGGAGGTCCGGACCTTGTCCTGAATCCTGGCAGTGGTAGGCTGCGCTTCTTCGCCACAGCTCCGAGGCAAAGCCATCATTTTAGCTGTTTCACGGTGATTTCATGGGATATTTTGGGATATTTTGGGGGATTTCATGGGAACTTTACCATGAAAATTTGGAGGATAAAAGGAGGATATGATCCAGAAATGATGCTTGGTTGATCATGACTAGGCTTTTCAAAAAGGGATATTAGGGGAATCCGAGCCAGTGTGGGATCAACATGGATTAACCCGAGTTTTGGCCATTGAAGAAGGGGAAACATAGTGATACCAAAGTTGTTTGGGATACATGATTTTCAGACAAACCCAAAATAGGTAGGTTGTCCAAAAATAAAACACTGGTCTACTATTTTTTTAATTTGATGTTGATACGTGATTGTGGTTTAGGTTCTTTGGTGATTTTGATAGGTCAGGTGATTGCAGCATATTGATCATATTGCAGTATTCCATGGCATCCCCCATCTTGACAGCAACTGCTATTCATGAACGAAAACGGTGAAACAAAAGCATCCATATAAGCCATATTGGGGGGTCTTGAACCGTTTGGCTATCCATTTCGGCTGTTTATTGCTCAGCCATGGCAAGAGATGATCGTTGACAGTCCCAAGTGCCTGGATCCCGAAGAGTCATGGGGACACCACATTCAACAGCAACAAATCATGTGCTGTCCGCAGCTGTTCGAGAATTTGGAGCATAGAAAGTGCTTCAGCGTTCATTGTTCGCAACCAACATGTTCAATACCCTCTGGTAAATAAACATAGACCCTGAAAATGACCAATTTATAGAGGAAACTAATCTTCCAACCCCTATCTGCCAGGGTCTATGTTAATTTACCAGAGGGTACATTTTCCGCAATCATGGGGTTGATTTACCGCAAAATCTGCAGGAACACACGGAACCGATACACATTTTTCTACAGTGATCGCCCTAAGACATCCTCAGCTGATATGACAGACCCTGCGCCATGAAGCTGTCCTTTTCCTTCTCCAAGAAGGCTCTGGTGTGTCCGAAAATGGGGGAATTTCGGGGTACGCAATTCTGCTGTATCAAACATGGCTGGCAATGGGAATTTCCCTAACTAAACGGGACTTGAAATGTGAAAATCATCAAACTAAATAGGGGATTTTCCAGCAAACCATGTTTGATAACCTGATGGTATACTGAATCATAGCATAAATCAGAACCATGTAGCATTGCACTCATAATTTGGCATAATTTGGCCAAAACCCTGGTAATTTCCCCATTCCACAGTCATTCCGCGGAGGCAGAGCCCAAAAGAGTGGTACCAGCACTGCAAACCAAGCCGAAGCCGGAGACTCGACGGCATATGGCGACCAGGTCTGGTGATGAATTTACTGTGCCACGTTGTGGGAAAGCCAAGGCCATAAACCTACCATGACTGGGGATGGTTTATACTACGCATTTATGGTGACTTTTGGGATGGCTTATTGTTGGGTTTACCATATTAAATGATATGTATAAAATTCTATGTATGTAACATCTGTATGTATATAATATTACAGTACAGTCATGTACAGTCTGTATTAATATTTTCGGTACTCTTTTTACAATATCATGTACAACATGCACAGACGTCATTTCTGCAGTCCAGGATTCTGGATCGATGACCGGGAAACTGGCGACTCGTTGTCGCTGTACTTGTTGTCCACATGAATGTTGTTGGTATCATAGGATATTCCTCTTAGATAGGGGCAATGCCGGCTATGATATGTTGGTTCACATGCTGATTCTTGTTGAACTCTCCTCATTGTAACTGGGCAGATTTTTTGCTGTACATAGCCTATGAATCCCCTCTTTACGTCTGACTGCTTTAAATATATTACATATATGATAATCACGTATGGATGTATGTAAAACTTCAGTTACACCGAGTTAGGTCTCTTATTGTCCAGGGTCTTTTTATATGGGTATGGATCAATACCTATTAATACCATTTTTAGGGGAATGAACATCCATAAATCCCAGCTATTTTGATGTGAACTACAGGGGTACAAGGTTTTGACACACTGCCATATAAGCCTTTCCTGACGATGTTTCTGCATCTTAGTGGCTTAGGATAAAGGGAAGGAGATCATCACTTCTCTGGAAGGCGGTGAGGTGAAGATCGATGGTCGCTCAATCCGCGGAGTTTGGGATGATCCCGTTGGCAACTGCGAACGGGACTGTGGGTGATGACCCTTTACAAGGGTTTTCCTAGATTACATTATATATATTTTTTTCTATAATGTATATATATATATTTACATATGTATATAATCTGTATATACATATTATATAATTTATATATTACATTTTTACTATGATTCATGTAATTACATGATATACTTGATCATCTGAGGGGACACAACGGATGCAGCACTAGGATGATTCTCCAATCTACCGCAGCAAAAACGGGTAGTTTTTCCCAGCAGAAAAAGGGCGTTAATAGATATATATATATATACATATATATATGTACATATAGATATATCTATATATATAAATATGTATATGTCTGTGACATATGATAAATTTCCTTTGGAAACCTGGCTTGTTTTCCATATCCATGTGTTAATTTACTAGAGGGTACCAGTGTACCAATGTCTACCATGTTTTCGGGTTGGAGTGTTCAGTTCTAACCATCGATACATGGGAGTGGGAAGGGCTTGACCCAAAAGGTGGGTGTTTTGTGCTGAAAAGAAAACCAGCGCCCTTTGGCACCCAGGTTCCACTTATCAGTGTATATTATATATATATTTACATAGTTATAGGGTGTATATATATATATATGTATCTCAACTTATGGTGGTTACAATCTCATGGTATTCTATCCAATTGTTTCCACCCCCAACTGCACCCCGAAGTAGTGTCTGTCACTTCCCCTGTCTGTCAACCAAGGTAAAGCGGAACAAGCTAAAGCCTTCACCATCCCCTGCAACAACCCGCTGAAGGATTGGGATGTGCTAAAAATAATGGTGGACGTCTGACAGATCAACTTGCAAATTGTGGGACATTTCTGACAGATCAGCGAATTTGGGAATTGTCTGATCTGTCGATTCATTTTCCGAAGTTGGAGGTGTTTTTTTTGATCATTGGATCATCCGACTTTTTCCACGACATTTTCTGGAGTGCCAGTGGGGGGTCCCTCTCCGCCCAAAGCAGCAGGAACCATTCCCATATCCCAAAGTCTGGTAAATGATCATTTGTGGTCCCACCAAAAAAAAAGGTATCTATATAAGTTGTAGGATTTTGATGACGGGGTTTACATGGGTCTACCATATGCAAAGGTGATGGAGCTCGCTTTGTCACCTGCCGCCGTAGCCGCGGCCAGATGCAGACGCAGAAGCTGAGAAATGAACCCACTGCAGCTGCCAAGGCGAAGGCGGCAGCGAGACGCCGGGAAAGTTGTTTTTTGGGGAATCATGGGAGAGAAAAGGTTTGTCAAATGTGCCACTATTTTGAGAGGACTTCATACTTTTCATTACTTTTTTTGGGGATGTTGTCGAACTTCTGGAGGAAACGAAATGTTTTTTTTGACCAAGATAGTGGGCATAGTGAAGTCATGGTGTAGATCTGACCTTTGAATTGGATTGGAGTCCCACTTTTTGAGCCTTCCACGCGGGAGATCGCGATCCCGGCCAGGTGAGTGCTACCCCTGAGTCCATCCAAGATGGGAAGGTGCCGGTGGCATCTGAAAGTCATGGATGATCATGGATTTTGGCAGAGATTTTTTTTAAAATGTTGAAATCAATCCTGAGAGCCAAACCATCACTTGGATGGGGATCCAGTCATGTAGGGTTTGGACTTTGGACATGTCCATTCATGAAAGTACAATGAACCGCAGTGCTGGTAGGGGGGCCTGGTGTTGCCGAAACTTCAGCAGCAGCTTTCGGCAGATGTTTCTCGGCAGATGTGAACTTCTTTTCGGTGCCCAAAAGGGTGTTCCATAGAGGGATTTCAAATGTACGCACGATTAAAAAAACAAGAACAGATGTGTGTAGACAATGTGCATATATTATTGTAATAACTTATAACTATTTATCAATTTCACTGAATCTCATAATATGTGTATTTGATTTCATATATATATATATGGCATAGCGATTTGTACATGTTGTTCCACATTTTTCCTTAACATGCGATATGTTTCAAGGCTTAGGCTCCTTTGTTCCAGGACGCCGAAGCCATGCGTGAGCTGCTGAAGGACGCAGAGGAGGGCGAGGAGCGGAACTCGGTGCCCGAGGCGCAGAGGATGGGTCACCCAAATGGGCATCCCAGTTTCGGGCTCCCGTTTTTTTAAAACCCAGGGCTGCTAAAAAAAAGGTCCAGGGCCCGATTTTTGTTTAAATGTGTTGTTTCAACGATTTTTTTCGGGCGATTGTTTGAATGTGTTTGGCCAAATTTGACGATTGGTTGATGAGTTTTGAGGATGGAGATGGGTTCAACACATAGATCTACACTGTACTTGTATGGGGATGAAGATCCATACTACCAAGCCATCTTTCTGCCAGGGCTTGATTTGTCATTTTTGTCATTTCTGCAGAGAAATATCGTAATACCGGAGGACTGTCCGTCCATGATCCTGCTGACTCGGATGGGAAAGGATGGAACAAAGCAATAGGATCCACATGGATCCACCATCCCCAATTTTACCAATGGGTAAACATCAATCCGGATCCATATGAAAGGGTGGTTTATGAATGTTTATGACATTGCTTTACTAAATGCTTTACCAACACTAGTACTACTTCGTTGCGTATGTCCATATAGGTCTAAGGACGACATGAACCCTGCCTTTCAAGGCCCTCACGGATGGACGAAACTTGATCGGAGGACTGGACCCCAAAAAGTGATGGTGTGCTATTCAAAAATGGTTTCCCCACTGAACAATGAAACCACCTGGGGGGTTTTACTCATCTTAAGTTGACATGGGTAAATATTAATTATATAATAATCGTTTTTTTTTTGAAAAAAAACAAAAGAATTCTGCTAAGTTGGTGTGCAGGTGGCGCCCATTTTGATGCGGGAGAAAAGCCGCCGAGCCCGTGAGGGCGGTGCCGCGGACGTGTCCAAGGATGCCTACGAAAAAGTGCCGGTGGAGGTGTCGTGTGCATTCTGACAGGGGCAGGGCTGAATCCGAGATGGAGGTTTCGTAAGTCATGGGGGTAGCCCTAAATCATCCTTTTGAAATCAGATTTTCCAGTATAAACCAGCTACAGTATTGGGGATCCCCCATTTTAGGAAACCTCCATATGTAGATTTAAAGAATTTTAAAGATATCTAAATACATATGATTTAAAGATATCTAAAGTATAGAAAAGGGAGGAAGGGTCACCAACAGAGGATCTCAAAAAGGGATATGATTCGGGGAAAATCTGAGGAGCGCACGGAGGGTGAACTTCCCAAAGTCCAATAGATTTCATCACCTTGATGATCTTGATGATCATTTATTGTAGGATATTGTAGGCGACATACACCATTAATATAGTCTATTATAGTATAAACATCATATATTTTTTTTAACCTTAATCAACAGTTTATCAGCTTGACAGGTCAAAATCACCTGATTCTGCAGGCGTTTGGCCTGGCCCTTCTACGTGGCATGGGCTATGACCCGGAGAAGCACAAGACCAAACCCATCTGGCACGAGAAGCCGCGCGGCAGGAACGCTACAAGAAATGGCATTGTGATGGTGATAAGATGTGATAAGAAGTATCATGGTTGGGTAATACTTAACTCTAGGATGCTACAGGATAAACCTCCATTTTCCTATGGTTTTCCTGTGGTTTTCCCAGCATAATAGATAGGTTTATTTCAAGTAACGAGATGAGCTGGTGATGTCCTGCAGGCATCAGTGCACCTCCCGGGACCGATCCGTGATGGGTTTTCCAGTGCTGAACTCTACATCCGGAGATAAGAATTGATATGAACTGATAAGACACAATAAGATATAACCCAGTGAAGCTTTCCATTCAATCAGGACGATCAATTTTTCCATCAAGAAGGCCTCCCCTACCGAATGGAACGGCTTCCAGGTCATGGCGCTCTGTTTCCGCAGCGACGGAGGGTCATTAAGCACTTACGAATCCTGGGACGATCCTCTAAGTATTGGTCCCCTGTAAGATCTATAAGTGGATGATATCCAACTTGATATGCCATGATTTTCCATTTAAAATATCTCAAATCATATGTCTCTTACAGGGAGGTTAAGGATTTTTTCATGATCAGATTTAACCATATATATCATATGGGGATGGGTCAAAACCCTGGTACCTAGTGAACCCCAAAATTGCTGGTAAATGGATGTTCATCCACCTAAAAATGGTATTAATAGGTATTGATCCATACCCATATATGACGATTCCCTTATATTTGATGCTTCAATGATGTCAACTCGCTCGTTGGTTCCTTCCCCAAGGCCTCGAGACAACCTGCTGGGTTTGGGCGCGCAGCCACTGTTGCCTTCCGAAAAGATGGCCCTGAAGAGGCCCAAGGATCCCAAGGATCTCAAGGATCCCAAGGGCGAGAAGAGTGAGAAGGCCTTCCTGGGTGCCTTAGTGTTGTTGGGTTGGAAGATGTTGGAAGACTCTGTATGATATACAGTAATATATATAATAATATATATATATATACTATATACTATATATACATAGAGAGAGAGAGAGAGACTAGGATCACATAGAAATTCTATTCTTCATTTGTTTATTCCTTCCGGGGGAGAAGTGGCCATTTCTTGGGGCTTTTGCCAGTATGCGTCAGTGCACAGACATGGAGGATGGTGCTCATTTGCTTGATAAAAGAATACTTTGGCGCTTGCACATGGAAGACGGCTATTTGTTTCCTTGCCAGTTTATTGGAAGGCAATAGGGGCCCTAGATTTGCGTCAGGGTGGCTCAACCTCCAATTGTTTGCCGGTGCGACACAACGCCCCCCCTTTGGGGTACACCGGGTACAGCTGCCATGCGATGTCAGGAGCCCCCAGAGAAGAAGGCAAAGGAGTCCCCTTCTTGAGTGCAAGGAACATCAGTTGAGCCACTCCCACAGACACCATGGATCTGTGGTGGATGTAAGGGATGAAACCACATATGACACCTTAAGTAATACCCTATAATAGGGTAATACCAAATATATCCATATATAATGGCACATGATACCATATATCATATATATATATATATTATACAGTATATATATACAGTATATATATACACAGTTTCATATGAACGGGCTTCATTGAATATGAATGCAATGACCGGCAATGAAACCAGCATGCAACTGATCGATCCACTGGGCTACTCAATCCACAACTGGTTTTTACAATCCATACCCTCTGGTAAATTAACATAGCTATGGAAAATCACCATTTTGAATGGGAAAATCCACTATAAATGGCCATTTTCAATAGCTATGTTAAATTACCAGAGGGTAATATTTTTCTAGAATCCAGAATTAAAATACAATGTCCAAACCTCAATATAAATATATATATATTCCAATCCACGTTTCAAAAATAAAAACGATCACGACAATTGTGCTGGACATCAATTTGAAATCGCTCCTAAAAAAAAACTTTCAAGCAATGGACTCTGTGGGGAGTTGATACAATTTGTCAAGGGGAAAGAAACTCTACAACGATGTGCCCATACCATTAACAGACAGGGTTAAATTTCCATATACTTCCCATATCTTCCAATCGACTTCTCCTATGCATATTCACAGCATTTTACACACGCTATATATATATAGAATTATATGTACATACATATATGCAGAGATGTGTCGTCCATTCATTTCCATGTATATAGCGTAGCCTTTTTCAGTTACAGCAAGACCACCAGAAAGAGGAAAAGTAAGGTGCTGCTGATTGAGGACTTTGGGGCGTCAGGCAGTGGGTTCAACTTGTGTACTCTATGATGTTCCACGTAGGAACACTTAGGGGGAAAGATAATAACAAAAAAAATGACATCTTGCGAAAAAAGGCGAAAGAGGAAGGTGATTGAGGCGAAATACATTAGCAACAAATAAACTACGCAACCGAAAATAGTTGCATTTTTCCAAAGATTCAGGGTGGCAGCTCATCGTATGGGGCGCCTCGTGTGTACTCTTTGATGTTCTATGTTGGAACATTTGGGGAGAAAAATAATAAGAAACTTTTCCTGATTTTTCCTATAGAATTCCAAATGTTTGGTGGATACTTATGGATTTCCAAGGAAAAAATCACCCAATGGGGGCATCAAGCTGCAGGGCCCTGGTCCTAGCGCCCGCCGTGCCGTGTTACGTGCTTTCGTACCAGGCGTGGAGCGGAGCGTAACATGTTTGAAACCAACCGAAAAAAACGGATTTGACTACCAAAATCAAAGATTTAATGATATTTCATTTCAATTTTATGGATTTGAATGATTTGAATGGAAAATATTGATGGATATTGTGGCATAGAACCAACAATCTCATTTTTGCGCAAAAATGACGATCCATAGCCTCTTCCTGCTTAGGTGTCTTATCACGCACGCGAGGCAGAGTATCTGATTGAATCTCGGTGGATTCGATCATTTTTTTGGGGATCTCCTAGCCAAGGTTTTGTTGGTGAACATGATTTATATATTTATGAACTATAGGAGTGATTCAAAATTTGGGATTTTCTGTTGGCATGTGTGTAGACTGGTCAAACTTTGCGAACAGGACTGCGAAAACCAACAATAAACTTCAATAAACCAAACAAGAACGTCACCGCATAGCAATATTTGAGAAAAATTGACTTGTTGGACTTGTCGCAAATCTGGTGGTTTCAATTATTTATTTTCTAAAAAACCAATGGTTTCCATTCCATCCATATTTGGCCAGATGATGCATGATGATGCCAGTTCACTAAGATTGGCAGCTTGGGGACACTTACCAACCACTCAGGAAATGATGAGAGAGGACCGGTGATTTGGACATTGGACACGGCAAAACTTGAGTTCTCAAACGACATGATAAACAACAAGGTTGATTTGGGGACGTAATTATCATTATCAAGCACCGTCCAGGTCTCAAAGGTTAAACACCAGAGCCAAAAAAAAACATACTTTGAGAACATTTACCAAACCAAACCGTATTTCTTCTCCTGTGTTTCATTTTTGTTTGAATTTGATTATGGGTCAAAACCCTGGTACTCGGATGGTACCGAAAGTCATGTTTATGGTGAACGGACGATTCCCCCAGTCATATGGTACCTGGTAACTTCATAGCTTGACCCATTCGATATCCTATCTAGAATCCGTGAGGTGCCACCATTCATAGGTTTCCATGTTGGTTTCCATGTTGGTTAGAAAATCCATTCATAGGTTTCCATTGGTTTCATAGGTTTTACCATCTGGTTATTTAACATAGCCATGGAAAATCACCAGTTTTTAATAGGTAAACCATCTATAAATGGGCCATCTATACCATGGCTATGTTAAATGGCCAGAGGGATCCATGGATATCCCCAGAAAAAGATCCTGGGCAGCGAAAGGATCGGCAGAAATTTGCCAAGCGCCTGCGTGCGAAATTTGAGGCCAGTCTGGCCGCCACAGTCAACGGGAAATCTGGTGTTTGCACATGGGGATTTAACCATGATTCAACATGATTTTCCCATGATACATACCCTCTGGTAATTTAACATAGCTATGGAAAATCATCATTTTGAATGGGAAAATCCACTATAAATGGCAATTTTCAATAGCTATGTTAAATTACCAGAGGGTATATAGGATTATATAGGGATTTCATGGGAAAATCAGAAGGGATTTCTGAAGGAGCTTCTGAACATCTAAGGGGACGTCTCTTTGGATCTTTTTGGAACGGGGGGATGTGCCTGGGGACTTGTCACCCTATATATGGATCAATAGAGTTATAACTAACCATTATATATATATTATATATTATATGTATGTATATATATATATATATGCATATATATATAGAGATATCAATATCAATATATATACATATTATATATGGACTTATCAAATAAATAATGCTATATCCAATTATGGTTACATAGTACCCAGAGATTAAAACGTCTATAACCATTTAAGATTTGTTCCATTTATTACGGTTATTTGTTGGATATTATGGTTATCATCCTTTAGTTGAGGGACTTCCCCAGTGGCCCGGTGGCCAGGTCGCAAGTAGGGACGTGACCAAATCCCAAATTCTCGACGACTTGGAGGCTGGAAGGACTTGACTGCAGCAGATTTCCGAATCTTTCCGGGATTTTGTTGATGTTTTTCTTTTTGGGTCCCAACATGTCAGAGTTGCACCCGCTGTTTTCCACAATTTCGTCCGTGTATGATACATATCATAGGATGAGAGGAAATTGGGGCCCTCTGTGGGGGCAGGGACCCTTCCGCACCTATTCAATGGTTCAATGCTAGACCCAGTGGGTCTTGAGAGATGAGCAATCGGTATCCAATGGGTCTATCATGGTTAGCAGCAGGGGAATCTTAAATTGCAGCATGATTCATGTTCTGTTCATGTTCTGGTGCGAGATTTGGCTGATCATAAAGCTGTGATTTGCCCAGGTGTTTTTTCCCAACACCCTGATGGACCATGATGGACCCCCTTAGGCAATGGAGCCCAACATGGGTTGAAGCGGTGAGTACATCCCCACCAATGACTGTTAACCCAAGGTATCCCAGATATATGGAGTGATCATGTGACATCATGCAACATGATTGCCAAATGGTTGGTTACTGGGGAGGGTTATGTTTCGGTTTCTACAGTATATTATAGTAAGTCTTGTCATTAGCTTGATATTATTGCAGCCAGTTGGCATCCGGTGGCAGGCTGGGGTGGACATTGAGTGACCCTAAGCCAGTCTCCTAAGAGTCCAGTGTCATTGGATGAAGGGAGAATTTACAGGAAGAAACCATTTTATTTCTTGGAAAACACGTGGTTCAACTATGTTCAACTGTTCCTTCAACAAATCCAGTGATGTTGAGTTTGCTTCTGAGACTTCACAACATCATTTAGCTGATCTAGCTATTGGATTTACAGCCACAGCTAGTGACTCAGTGGCTTCCAAAGAGAGTCGCCAGAAGAATGCCGGAGCGAAAAGGGCAGAGTATGTTGGGTGCGTTCCCATCTTATCCATGTATTAGTATGGTATATATATATATATTTATCCACAATTGAGGGAGTTGTGTTGTACACTATACTACACTGTACTGTATGTAAATATACTGTACTATGATGACTTGATGACTCTTGGGATGGTTATCGTTTCCAACAATGGAGGCAGGGCCTCAAATCAGAATCAATTCCCATCATCTAGGTCTTGAAATGGTTGATTAGGGCCACTAATTTTAAACGAACAAACGCTCGACGAGAACTGCAGAAAACCAGTTTATCGCTGAGAATTGATTGGACCTTGGCCTTCCTGCGACAAGGAAAGCGTGCGCATAGAATTCAAACTTTGTTATGTTTACCACTCATCCCCACAACTCGGAATTGATGAGTGAATGAGCAACAAGTATAGTATATTCATATATGATCATATATGGTGGTATGACACCCGGCGCTGTACCTTTGTGCCAAACTTCCGTGAGCCGCACGTGCGGACGGCAATGCGCGAGCGTTCGAAGTCCATGAGAGGTATCTTTCAAGCCGGGACTGGTCCATCGAACAACTGTGAAGTTGTCCTAAAATGTGGACTGTCTCAAAACGATCCATTTTTTAATGGCCAGCCAGGTTTATAGCAACCTATAATGTAGATACTTAATGATACTTAGATATTTGAATGGTGACAACTTAAAAGGCTCCCAATAATTTTCGACCCATGTGCTCTTGGAGCTCCAGATGTCCACCAAACAGCGCATTTCCCTGGACAAAATTCCCAAGTTGTTGAGTTATTTGGCTCGTAACTTAAGAGAAATAACAAGAAACACATTAAAAAAACACATTTTGACATGCGGTTGGAACATTGCCTTCATTTTTTGGGAGCACCACCTGAAGACGTAGACGTATATAGTAAGTGGTTGGCCCCGACCTCAAAGATATTATATATATGTGGACGAATAACCACGAAGGATGATACTTGAAATATCTTGAAAGCAATTTTTACTAAGGATCGATACTAAGGTTTGGTCATGTTTGGGCAATTTGGGCCCTCACGGCAACTCGATCTAAGTACTTCTTCAAAAGGCCAAACATGTGAAATCTTCATAAATTGTCCAAAGGATGAAATTCTATTCACGTATTGCACCAATGAACAGCACTGCGAGTCTGTGGATTTCTTTGGGGATTCGGATTCCTCAAATTGATGCTAGTTGTTGATTTGAGGGGTAGACGAGGATGATGTCGGTTCATAGTGTATTGGAAAAGTCCAGGGCTTGATCGTAATGATCGTATGGAAAGGCGGAGAACATGAGGAAAGCTCAAACTTTGCCACCATTGGCTCTGATTTTTCTTTGAATTAAGCTCTTTAGAATGTTTAAATCCTAAAGAAACCATTTCAAACAAAACTTTTCGGAACACGGACAGCACTCAAGGTGACTGCGCTGTTGTGCTTTGTGCCCAACAAAAACCCAACAAAAACAAAGAAAGAACAGCGGTTGCGCGTCGCGGGATCCGCGATGTGCCACTGCTACCTAAGGCGCCCTTCCTCGATACGAGCGGTTGCTGCCGACGGCGTTACTGGGATAGAGCAGCCGCACACTTCACACGCAACTTTCCTGTGCCACGGAAGGTGCCAACCCTCTTCCCCACCCAAGAGCTTCATTTTCAATCGATGGCAATCCCCCCTCGATGACGACGTCCATGAAATGATGACATGGGTTGTCAACAACGAACAAACACTTTCAACTTTCAACCTTGGCAGCTTCGTTGAACCGCTTTGATGTTTTGTGCGCACGTTTCAGTCAACTGATGAAAATTTCGAAAAACGATGGCAAACTCCTGCAAAAGAAGGCATTTGGAATTTGGAATGATGACAATGACAGTGAGAATAATCAAATTTGCGAATAGGGTTGATATTGGAAAAGGATTACCTTTAACTATACCCCTATCAACTTCCTTTGTAAAATCAGTCGACCAGGCGCCTTTACACAACGATTCTATTATCCACTCTGTCCCTGTTTTGGTTTGGGTTGTTGGCGCTCTGATAATTTCTGATGATCCCTGATGTCATCTTTCTGCAACCCTGCTGGGGAGAAGTGTTGGGAACAGACAATCTGCATTACCCAGCCGCTGTGCCTGTCGCTAAATTGTGGATTGTCAATGTTGTGCAGATCAAACCCCGGCGCGACCTACCCACCAAGAACACGACCAAGCAGCAACAAGTGCCAACCAAGAACAAGAAGAAGGACAACAGAAACAGAAACAATAACATGAAGAAGAAGAAGAAGAAGAAGCAGAAGAAGAAGAAGAAGAAGAAGAAGAAGAAGAGGAATAAGAACAATCAGAAGAAGGACAAGTAGAAGAAAAGGGAGAAGAACGAGAAGACGAAGGAGAAGAAGAAGGAGAAGAAGAACAACAGCAGCACCAATACCTGTATTCTCGTTCCCATCCTGCATCATTATCCCCAAGATCATTATCCCCAAGATCATTATCCCCAAGATCATTATCCCCAAGATCATTATCCCCAAGATCACCACCACCACCACCACCACCACCACCACCATCATCATCATCATCATCATCATCATCATTTTCTTCATCAGGATTATCACAGTCACCAGCACCCTCATGGTCACCATGAAGTAATTGATTTCATCGCCACCTTCACTGTCACCATCACCATCATGATCACCAACACCACCGCCACAACCAAGAAACAGACGGCAAAAAGAACAACAAAAACACACATAATTTTTGTCCGTGTTGGTGTGGGGGAGGCACCGTTCCTTCCCTGCAGTGCCCCCAATCCAGCGCTACAAAGTCTATTCCCCACATAGCGCGCCAGCAACAAAATATACAGTATTAAATTAGGCTGGATGGAAGCAGCAGCAACAGCAGCAGCAGCAGCAGCAGCAGCCGCAGCAGCATCAACCGCAGCCGCCACTGCCACCGCAACCGCAACAGCAACAATGCCAGCAGCAACAGCAACAACGACGACGATACGGACAACGACAACGACGACAACAGCACAACATTGACAACAACGACAACAACGTCAACAACGACGACCACGGTAACGGCAACGACAACAGCAACAACAACAACAACAACAACGACAACAACAACAACAACAACGACAAAAACGACGTGGCGTTCTTCACCCATGCCACCCCCCAGCAAGACGAAATCTGCACTTCACAGCCTTTCCCAGCAAAATTAAAATAAGTACAGTAATTATATTGCCGTAGAATGAATGCAATGTATGGTAACAGGCCAAGCAGCAGTTGCAGCAGCAGCAGCAGTAGCCACAGCAGCAGCAACAAAAACAACAAGAAGAACAAGAAGATGTGGCACCCCACGCGCAGTCAGAAACGATGATCAATTTTCTGGCGCCCGAAAAACATCATGGTCGCAACACAGTTGAGATTCAGCCATGCGCCTTGGAAAACCAACGCAATTGTGTATTAATGTGGCCCTGAAAAATGCAAATTGTGGCGTGCCACACCTGTGCCATCCACAGCCTAGTGTCTGGGTATTGCAGACGCACCTGGAAGGGACAGCTGCCAGTGATTGTTCCCCACGTGCCACGTAAGGGTTTCTACCTTGCGACGCGTTTTTTTTCCTCCTGCTGCTTCTGCTCCTTCTCCTCTTGCATCATCCTCTTCGTCGCAGCTCCATCATCATTTCCCTTCCTCCGCCTCTGCGCCTTCGAACTTTCTGTCAGCTCGCAAACTCTTTTGAAGGCTTGCCGGACGCAAACAACAAGAACCCTGAACAAAAAAATGTGGCAAACCTGGGTTTGGGTTTGTTTCAAATGTTTGTTCGTTCATTTGGGGACAACCTGTTTTTTCCGACCGTTCAACCTGGCAAGCATTTTGTTCCTGCGGTTGTCGCGCGCGATTTTGGCACAAAGATTTGGAACTTCAGTCTGGTGCCATTTTGTTTCGTGATTTTCTCGTTTATCGGCAACAATGCGCGCAAATGCGCACACCTAGAACGCCAATTTTTATTCGTTCACGCAACTTAAAAAAAATACTTTTGAAAGGTTTGTCAGTACTGTTTTCAGGGCAAATCTTGAAACCCCTAGGGATAAGGGCAATGAAATTTAGCAGGGCTACATGGGAAGACAACCAGTTTGAAACCATTTGCTAGCATGATGCATATAAAGAACTCGTGCCCCGGAACTTTAGGCATTACAAAATTTTCGGTAGCCAATACAACCTTTTTGTTTTTGTCAAAAAATGTTCGGAAGAAAATATTGAATACCCTTAAAAATGAACCATTGAGTGTGTTAAAGCCGGTTGCAGACATAAGTTATGGATAGAACGTGCTGCTAGGAATTTCATTTTTCAACATATTTCGCCAGAAATCTTTTGTAATTTCATGGCGATACCTTGAAAAAGAGGGTCTGAGTGTTTTAAAACCGGGTGTGGACATAATTTATGGATAGAAATCTTATTTGCCAACATATTTTGACAAAAATAGTTGGGTGCAAGTCAAATTATACGGTCCGGAAAAAGGTCCGGGCCCCGTTCCCTACCTCCGGCCCGTGCCTGTTTAAAGAATCCGTTCCATACCTCTGTTCCATACCTTTGAGCCATACGCTGTGATATATATATATATAACACAGACACACACACACATATATATGTATATAATTGTATATATATATATATTTATATTTTTATTTGAATTTAAATTTAAAATAAAACTTAAATTTATATTTATATTTATATTTTTATTTTTATTTTTATTTATATTTATATTTATATTTACATTTATATTTATATTTATATATTTATATATTTATATATTTATATATTTATATATTTATATATTTATATATTTATATATTTATATATTTATATATTTATATATTTATATATTTATATATT
>Ga0126342_10010557_pt1 | contig 16523 bp, 13 predicted proteins | sample Cyp1metagenome_FD_92528 | JGI IMG/M metagenome (GOLD analysis project Ga0126342, IMG submission 92528) | Coral microbial communities from Lord Howe Island, Old Settlement Bay, Australia - Cyphastrea 1 metagenome | ecosystem: Host-associated > Invertebrates > Cnidaria > Coral ... | reverse complement strand
TTATATTATGTTTTGTTTTATTATTTATTATATTATATATATTATATTTTATATTACATATTATATATTATATATTGTATATTATATATTATATATGATGTATATATTATTATTATTAATAATATTAATTATTATATTGTATATATTATATTATATATATTATATATATTATATAATATTTATATATATATATATATTATAATACAATATATATATAATATAATATACAATCACAACCTAGGTGGTGGTTTCGGAAAAAAGTTGTTCCTTTCCCACCTGGCCACTCAGCAGTCGCGCCAAGGGGTCGTTGTATTCAAGAAGCAAGAGCTGACATGCAGGACCACAGGTCCCAAGGGTATGGGAAATGGTCCAACCACTGGATTTGGACCTTCTGTGCAGACATGATGTCGACGGCGTATCGGACGAAGCAAAAAAATTGGATGGTAAGTAATTACGAAAAATAACCACTGCTCTGGATTGGAAAGATTGTAAGTGCGATGCACGAGGTTCTACAACAGTGGCATTGGGAGCGTAGAATGGGTCATGAACTCAGAAACAACTTCAGAAATTTGGTTCAAGTCGATCTGATTCCGCTTGGTCACTCGGCTTGTTCTCTCTTCTACATTTCGCTGCGCAGGGTTTGCGATTTTAAGTTTGGAGATGCTTCTTGACAGGCGATACCCTGTAAGCTGCGTGACTCACATACCTCAGTTGTTTCGCATCTTCAGGTCGTGCGTCGGATGGTTGTAGGACATTCCTGCTTTCTCCCACCAGAAACATGCGAGTGTTTCGCTTCCCATTGCTTGTGCTTCCTGAGAGACTGTTTCTTTCAGCTACATCAGAGGCGTATGGACTGTTGTATCTATTTAACATATTAACATATATTAACGCCCAAAGAAGTCCATTGCGAAGTCCACGGTTCCCCAGCTGCGCGTTCATGCCTGAGGTCTTTAAGCGGTGGTATCCGAATGCCGTGCACATCAAGTTGCTTGGCAGCTGGCAATGGGACTCGACCAGAGTTATGTCCACCCTGCTTTTCCCACAGACCACAGTGAAGATCATTTGACATCTCAATATAGACCTGGTTGGTGGTTTGGAACATGTTTTTTTTCCATATATTGGGATTAATAATCCCAACGGACGAATATTTTTCAGAGGGATTGAAACCACCAACCAGATACATGATACATATGCATAATTAGTGTTCATTTCATATGGTGAAGAGATCAGAGAAGAGCACGGAAGTGCTCATTGCTGCTGATGGTCAGATGGTCAGCCATTCGCCCCTGCAAATTTGAGATTGGCATTCGCCATGCAAGGAGTCCTTGGTTGCACACACGACACCCTGGTATCCAGAGGGAGGCTGGATCAGCAACTTGTCAGTTACAATGGCTGGATTGCTGCTGGAAAGGCGATGTCCAACTCCTGGATTTGCTGAAGATGAATTTCAAAAAAAAAACGAAATCCACCACTGAATCTATAGGGAATCGTTGTTGTTTTGTTGAGACCCCTTCAGCAAACCCAAGCCCCCTGGGCCTGCACCAGGCCTGGCTTTACATCCCTGGTGAGAGCCGCTCAAATGGTTCGGGGCACCGAAAAAAACATCGCCAGATCAAAGGGCAGCATATGTAGCATCTAGTTAATCCATGTTAATCCTGGTGTTAGTTGAAAATGATTGAAAATGAAGCTGTGGTGATTGAAGACAGGGTGAACTGACCATAACTGACCCATAGCTATACACGTTATGATTGTATTGTGAATGTTTTGACATGCTTTGACCACGTTTTCAGAGATGAGTCAGGTGCCATCCATGGATCAACCGGGCATTGTTTGGCTATCAGCGACAACAGCCTGCCTTTGAGGTCAAGCAAAAGGCACAGGCAGCAGAGCAGCAGAACGGGGAAGTCTTTTTTGGGGTCCTTCTTTTTTGGCCATCCGTGAGCCGAAAAAAAACCACAGCGGAGCGAGGCAAACGAGATCTTCAGCTTCGCATTCAAAAGACCATCAAAATCCTCGAGGAGCAGGCGATCTGCCTGCCCGGCAGAAACGATCTGCCAAGGTGAAACCTGAATCTTGTATAAGTACCGTAGAAACCAGGCCTTACCAGTAACATCCAGTAACTTAAATCAGACATCTGGTTTTTTGATGATTTTTGGATGTGAATGGATGTGAATCTTCTGAAATCCTGGCTGGCTTTTCCTGGAATTATTACTATGGTTACTATGGAGTTTCAAAGCTGGATGATGCTGGATTGTGACACATTGGGGTCCCAATGTGTGGGATTAGTGGTCAGTTGGAGCACTTTGCTTTTGCTAATGCTGATGATGTTGAAGAAATTCATGCTGCAGCAAGCAAAATCAAATGACATTCAACTCCACTCAGCAAAATCATGCTCCAAGTGATTAGTTATGTTTGAATTCGGAAACCAATGGTGATAAGGGCTACTCCATGTGTGACAAACGCCCCTTGTCGAGCTGCAGGGACCAGAGGTTCGAACCATCATCTTCGCAAACACTGCGGAGGCGTGCCTTTCCTTCGAAATGGCGCCTTGGTTGCATGTAGGGAAAAAGAAAAACTATTAAAAGAAAACCCTGAGTGATTTAATTAAGCATATTAAGTTAACCTTCCTTGGTGTTGACTCATGATGTACAGGGTTTGAAGATGGAAAAAATACCCAGATATCCCAGATGGCCTATGAAGATAGTTGTTTGCGTTTTTTTTTGGTATACGTGTCCCTCAAATATTAAATATCATCCAAATGTAGCTAAAATTAGCCAATATGCGCCACCTAGATGCTATGGATATCTATGGGTCAGTTCCACTTGGATGCCGGTCCCGCTGGACCCGGTGGACCCGCTGGACCCCGAGGCAGCGAAAGCAGCAAAGATCAAGGTGGCCAATGTCCACGCAGGCGACAGGAGAAAACAGGGATTTGCCAAGGGTACTTAAATGGGCATAGAAGCAACCAGAATGAGGATATCACAGGGAAGAATGGGATATCATTTTTGGTATAATTAAATACTATATAAAATGATTTGGAGTTGTCATGAGTTATCCAGAAAAGGGTGCGGATACACGTTTTTTGCCAGCATTATGGAAAAGAAGAAGATGATGATGACGACGACGATGGTCCGTTGGAGCTACAAATCATACACTTGGCTTTGGGTCAAGATTGCTTCTACATGCTTCTATATACTTTATTCTACTTTTATTTTGCTTACTGTACTTGGATAGATTGGATAGCTGTACATCAGCCAGATGCCTTGCGTTGATCCCCTGATGATCCCCGAAAAATCGACGTCGCCAGGTGTGAGCTTCTCGGAACGCATCGATGGCTTGAAGAAGTTTGGCCTCGGGGAGGCTGCCAGCTCGGGGAGGAGCTGCTGAAAATGGGCCTATTTTTATGGGAAAATTATGGAACAATAATGAAAATGATGATTAACCCTATCAACCTGAAAATTTTGAAGGGTTCCCTAAATTTTCAGATATACCCATAAATCATTTGCATTGATCTAAGGGAAATGTTACAGAAACAAACACAAACCATGCGTTTTCCCTGTAAGATATAGAAGATTATAGAAGTGTCCTCAGGACTGCATGTTTTTTGTAACTGATGCTGAGATTCAACTCAGCACAATTTTGCCATTGGTTTGCCGACCTCAGGTGCCGGTGCTGATTTGTACGGATCTTGGAGCGTTTGGGAGCCTAGTTGTTGGTTTTTTCGTGCGGGTTTGTTTCGCGGTTCTGAGTGCCGATCTCGTGCGTCGTGACATGTCGTGCCCGGATCCCAGGCGAGGCCTGGATCTACCAATTTGTCAACATGTCATCCAGCTTGAGTCCTGCAGCTCAGATGATCAGATGAATCTTGCAACGAGTTGGAAGCTACCACAGATTATTCACAGCGCCAATTTGTCAATGAAGCTGGTGAAAAATGTTGTTTGCAACCGACGTGTGTTGTGTTACAACAGTTATCTACATCAGCAACTTTCCGTGATCATGTCCCACGACAACCATTCGTAAAGAAGGAAAGTTTACAGACACCCAGAAACAACCTGTACTTACAGGAGAAACTCGTCAGGGAATTCTGCAGCTTGCAGAAGCCCAGTGGCAGTTCCAACACAGACCCTGACTTGTGGATCCAGAAAGATCACCACCAAGCACTGCAGGTTTGCGGGCAATAGCGTTTGCTACTTGCATCGAGTGGGCCGGGTGTCTGGGCCAGATTGGGCCCGCCAGAAAATGGTGCTGGAAATTTGCAGAGATATTTTTTTGATGCAGAAATAGAATACCTGGTTGGTGGTTTGGAACATTTTTTTATTTTCCCCAATAGTTGGGATGATGATCCAATCTGACTAATATTTTTCAGAGGGGTTGAAACCACCAACCAGATACAGATCGAAATGATTTGAACATATTTGAGACATCATCTGCAGTGACTGAGGCCACACGTGCGGCCAACAAATCTCAGGCGGAAGCGCGGTGACTGATTTTGATAGGCCCAGGATGATAATATTATATGTATCCTTTGGTAATCAAAGATGGCAATGGAAAACTCACCATAAATGGAGGTTTTAATTGGACAATCATCTATAGATATACGGATAATTATACGTGTATAATCATAGTGGATTTTCCATTGCCATGTTTGATTATAAAATATAATATATATATATGTACATAATGCATTAAAATGTAAGCCTTCCGACATCAAGAATGATTTTGTCTCCGGCGTCATCAAACATGGCTTGCTGGAACCCCCCACTTTAAGTTCGAGGATTTCCCTGCCAGCCATTCTTTATAACCCAAGATCCGAAGGTCAGTCAATTAGGTCATGAATCAGTCTTAAAATTGCTGAGATACAAGGTGGAGCATGGCACAGGCATGGAAAAAAGTATACACCAATGGATGAGTTCGTGATTGCAACTACTATACGTGTTTTGCCATGTCGGCGCCACTGGATCTGTCCGGCTGCCGGAGGTAACGAACCTTTGGGGCGATGGTGACATTCCCATCAAGGATATGATCTTGAAGGCATGGAGGGCAAGGAGTTGTGTCATTTTCACTCCATGCAGCTCCCTGCTGCAGCGCTGAAGGCACCTCGGATGGGTTTGGATGGTGACGTGGTGAGTAGACGAGGGAACCGATGCTCAGCCCTCAGCTGTCGGCATGATCATCTGGGAGATGTGGGGAGAAAAATCGATGATCCAAAGAAACCAATGGTTGCAACGAATGTTACAACTAGTTGCATGTTTCACATAGTGTTGTGTGAAACTCTGTGAAAGGGAAGTTCAAATTCAGGGGTTGGTAACTGTCCCATTTTGGGTATATTGGACATCACCTTATAGTAGCCATTATAGACCATATACCTAATGGTTGGGTGATGTTCAATGGGGACATTTAATGACCCATGAAATTTGCTTGTCCTGTTGCCAATGTGATCTTAGATGATGGGGCCGGACCATCCATGGAACTGATAATGTCGACCCCCTGGCGTTTTTGGGACTCCCATTCCCACAATCTTCCCATACATTTCATAGGGGGGTTTATTGGGGGGTCGCTATAAATTTATATAAATTGCGCTTATTCAATACCTCATATATAATATATATATATACGTATACGTATATATAATATCATGGGATAGGCATAGTATATGTAGTACAAAATAGTATGATGATGGTCCAGTGGTTGTCCTTCTCGGCTGCCATGAATCGCCAGCTGAGTTGTGCGCTACCATCGGTGACGCAATTCTCAGTGCAGACCTAGAGATGTAAAGCTAAGATTCTTCAAAAATTATGAGAAATTATGAGAAATTACTATTGATATCCATTGTAATACTATACATATTATACTCTATGTTTACCATCCAATTTTGGGTAGCTCCAGTTCAGGAAAGCTCCATATTCCCGAAGAAGTGCTCCAAGCTGGGGTACATACTCTATGTTTTACCATACAATAAGTTACTAATAATAAATTACTATAATAATAATTACTATGTTTTACTATAAATTACTATGTTTTACTATAATAATTGTAAGTTACTTACTTATCGTTTTGAGGTTTACATTGTCCCAAGTGATCTCCATGAGGCCGCCACCGGCGCATTCGCAAGCGACAACGGCGGAACGAGTTTGACCGGGACACCCAGCTGCACAGACAGTTTCAAAATGTTCAACATGTTTCTAACGCACTCTATATATCTCTCTATATAATATAATATATATATATATACATATATATATACAATATATATATACACAATATATATACACAATATATATATATGTATATGATATATCATACTATATATCGATACAGAAAAGAAAATGCTGGGAAATGTACAGACGCATCGAACATGACTTGTGGACTGTGATGATTGGCTGGGAAAAGGGGTTCGGTACAAAAGAGGAATTGTAAACTAAACTGTTGACAGCTAATGTTGTTACACCGCTTCAGTAGTTTTCATGTCGATCCCAGATCCCTGATCGAGCCAAGAGCAGAAGCCACAGCGAACTAGTGGTACATGTTTAATTCAAATATGGAGACAGCGAAGTGTTTGCCCATGAATCTCGCCTGCAAAGTCTTGCAACGTCCAACCAACATCCTTTTTCAATCAATCGTGCCGAGATCTTCTCGAAGACCAGACAGAATGCCAGAGAGGCCGAAACCGACTGTTTTGGCTCATTGGTTCCTTAAGTTGCTGCTCTACTAAATAGCCATTTTTTTTTCAAGATGGAGCTACAGGCCTTGTGCTTTATTGACATTCATTGATTATTATATAACTAGGGGTACCCCCAATCATCCATGTTAGTAGGTTTTTTCCCATTATAAACCATCCATTTGGGGTACCCCCATTTATGGAAACACCCATATATGATTATAGATGTTTGAGACCGGCTTTTGTGTGCAATTCCACAACATCCACAGACTGGTGGAGAACAGTGGTCAAGGTAGAAAAAGATGAAGCCAATCTTGTCAAAGTGGAATATCACCACGCAGGTTACCTGACTTGCAGCTATTTTCATGCGAAAAAAATTGGGGTTTTCATGTCCCCTGACTCGATGCACTTGGAACTTGTATGAACTTGTGATTGATATGATTGATATGCTCCATTTACCAACATCATCCAACATCTATCATTTACATTCATGTACCAAGAGCAACATTTTTGCCATATGGATCATATGGAGGTTTAGGTGAGTTTTTGTCTTTCGGCCATCGCAGGCCCGAAAGCGTACCCAAACACGTGGAACTGAATGGACCGCCAGCCAAGAGACATTGGAGAAAGCTCTCCAGTGAGATGTTGCAAAATGGAATCATTCTCCAATCGGATTGGATGACAAATGACATACATTTACCAGCCCCTGTTATGTAAAACCCGTGTGCTTCTCTTTGCCCTGTGCTCGCAGTCTACCAGCATCTAAGTGTCAGCAGACAAAAAGGACCTGCGATCCCATGCTGAGTTCACTTCTTCGCCTGCTGACTGTGTTGACGGTATTACAGTAATTTTCTGCGCAAATTCGAGCGAGCCAAGACGAGGTACGAGGTAGACACAGCAAATTGACGAGGCGATTTCACTACTTCACGCCCCGACGAGGTAAAGCTTTTTGCTTACTTTTTGAGTGGACGATGGACAAAACAAGCTTTTCAGGGGCGTAGTATTTTTTCTGGTTGTTTGGTCGCAATTGTAATGCTTCTATCAGGTCTAGAGGGGGATAAACTTTTCTGTTTGTGATTTTTTTTCACACATTGCTTTGGCCCCACAGCATTTGGCTGAGGGGTGAACGACGGACAAAAAAGAACTTTTCAAAGGCTTAGCAGTTTTTTTCTGGTTGTTTTTTCGCAATTGCGCACCTCTATCAGGTCTAGAGGGGAATAAACTTTGCAGCTTGTGACAAGGTGTTTTTTCACATATTGCTTGGGCCCCACAGCATTTGGCTGAGGGCTTACTTTCAGAGTTGACGATGGACAAAAAAGAACTTTTCAGAGGCTGAAAGTGTTTTCTGATTGTTTGGTCGCAATTCCAATGCTTCTATCAGGTCTAGAGGGGAATAAACGTTTGAGCTTGTGAAAGTTTTTTTACATATTGCATTGGCCCCACAGCATTTGGCTGAGGGCTTACTTTTTGAGTGGACGATGAACAAAAAAGGACTTTTCCGAGGCTGAAAGTTTCTCCTGGTTGCTTGGTCGCAATTGCAATGCTTCTATCAGGTCTACAGGAGAATAAACTTTTGAGCGTGTGAAAGTTGTTTTTTTCACATTTTGCGTGGCCACAAAAAGAAGAACGCCACTGTGATTTGGTAGGCAAAGGAACGAGCCCAGTAATTCCCAAGAGTAGAATTAACCAGGCGAGGTGAAACGTCACGCATGCGAATTGACGACGAGGTGACGAGGTGCGAATTATTCTAATTTGGCCAGATTAATGGCGCTGCGTTCGGAAATGCTGCCACAAGTAAAGCTGTGAATCATGGACATGTTTCTGTAGTAGTACAGGACCGTCTTGATGTCGTGACATGAAATGCACCATAGACAGAACGTGCATGTTTCACTGTATACCTGCAGCTGCTAACATACAAATTTCCAAGCTGGCAACATTCCATGGGCAAAAAAATAGAGCCTTTAGCATATAATCCCTGGCTATTCAGTGCTGCAACTAGCAACGACAAGGAGTGCCTTGAAAGGATATGACAAGAGGAAACCACGGAAGGGAATGGCAACACTTCTACAGCATCCAGATTTCTCACGCAATTCCTCTCCCATGGCGCTGACGGACATCATGCGTGACATTGTGAGATATAAATCCATGTGGTCTCCCCACTGAATCTGAATGACATATTCTGATTCCAGAAGTCATCAGAAGTCCTGAGCATGAATGAATTTGGTGCATATCCAGAGCCTGTTGTTCCAGTGAGGAGCAGCCCTTCACACTGGGTGTGCGTTTGGATGTGGACTTTGATGGTTTCTTTCGACGCGAAGACGCCTCGGCACAACTGAAGCTTTGGCGGGAGGCTCGCACTGAAGGTTTGTCTAGTGGATGCTGAGCAAAAGGATTTGAATATGTCTTTAGATTCTTTAGATGTCTTTAGATGTTATGATGTTCTTCTAGGTTGGTATTTCATGGTAACTCCAAGTCAAAGATGATCAAAGTACAATTACAATAGGATTTTCCATTATGAACCATCCAGCTATTGGGTTATCCCCATTTATGGAAACCCCCAATTACGTGCGGCCTCTTGGTGAGGCCATTGCAACCAGTGCCGTGATCCCAGTCACTGTTCAACCGTCAAACATGGACTGGACGTCTCCTATGTCATGGGGATACCCCCAATCATCCAGTCGTCATGAATGACCACGACTACTGGTTGGTGGTTTGGAACATGTTTTATTTTTCCATAGATTGGGAATAATCATCCCAACTGACTAATATTTTTCAGAGGGGTTGAAACCACCAACCAGACTAAGTCTTGAAACCCATGACTTGTGGATGCCTCATTTTAAGAAACCCCCATACCCGAAATCGAGAGTCAATCAATCAAGATGTGGAGATCTGGGCATGTCTCAAAATTCTTGACCCCACAAAAAACAATGACAGTTCTAATACTGAAATTGGCCCATCTATGTTTAGAGGATGTTTCTGCCAGAGCCATATCATGCCATACAGTATCTACGTTCCGCCAGAGTGGTAGGATTTGGATGGGCTACCTGTGGACCACCTAGGTCCTTGGGCTTGCATCTCCACATCAACTTCAATTGCGACGGGTGAGGATGCGGCAAATGCAACCCTCAGCGCCCAAAGCGCTTGGGATCTTTGGGGTTGTTTGAATGAAAGTTTCTGAAAAAATTTACCGCACCCTGTGCTGGTGGCAAAGGATGGGACCTGTCACAAGGCACTTCTTATCTTTTTTGCCCTCATCTTATGAAAACTGCCTAAGGATCTGGCAGGAAATGATAGGAGAAGCAGCTGACTGGCCTTGAAACAGCTGAGAAAACATGCCATCCAGGAGAGGGTCTCTGGATTTGGAGTTCGAAGTGGAGGCCCTGCCGAGACGTCGGAGCGAGCTTTCTGTGCGATGTTTCTTTTCTTTGGGGCCATTGACACTGAAAACCATTGAAACCCATCATTCTAAGAATCTGTATACTATAACGATATAGACACTAATGCTACTGTACCCTGCGGTAATTGAATATCGCACTAAACCGCCTAGGAAAGCAACCACAACATGCAGTGCAGACATGTGCTGAGTTGTAATGCGTTCCATCAGATTTGTTGATGTGTGAATCAAGTCTTGTTGTAGCTATACTGCCATCTACGAATCATCGTTTGACGGATGCATTTATTCGAAGCCAAAGGTGATTATCCGGAATCAGAATCCCTGTACATTGTAGCACTACATATGTTTGCTGTATTTTGCCGTTTTGTCTCTGCAATGAGATGCAATGAGCAATCAGTGCAGACACTTCGACAGTCCTTAAATGAGTTGTGACTTCTTGGTTGGCGGAAAATTTGGCTACTCCAGAAAGCACATGAAAGCACCACATCTTTCCGCCAGCTCCATTTGACTCACAAGTTCTGGAAAATACATCCTTAGCAATCCTTAGCATAAGACTGGATCCCAAGATATCCTCAGCATTCCTGATTCTATCTGATTCCTTTGCCCAACTTATCCCAACCTCGGCATGTGGCGCGGTCCTCGTTTCTTTTCCAATGCCGGTCCCTTGGAACGTTCCGCCTCATGGACGTTGCGGGAGCCGGCGCTCTTCGACCCCGGCGGGGGACCCACCGTGGCGCATACCCTGGAGGTCAGCAAGCGCCCAGAAGACCTGCGTCTGGTGGCGGCCGCGGCCAAGGGTGATCTGAGGGCGGTGGAGGCAGCACTACCGGAGGCCGTGGTGGAAGCACATGTGCGACTTCCAGGAGTGGGATATGGGAGTTGAACAGGTTCAAAGGATTTCAATGTATAGTTCAAATATGTTCAAATTATAGTTCAAATTTATTCAAATTTATCTTTGAATATTATTGAATGATATTCGGCTTAAAGATGTTTCAAAATGTTGCAAGTACAGTAGTCAGGATGCGGAATGTTGCTGATTCAGCCTCTATGCCACCCAAAATAACGCAAGTAAACATGGCATCGCTCAGGGAATTATACGGATTCAGTGCACAAATCCTTGCAATTCCGTCTCCGAGAAAGTCAGATCACCTTTCCCAGGATTTCTTCGCGCGACCACAGCGCTGCATGCAGCCAGTTCTGCCGGCGCCGTGGCGGTGGTCCAGCGCTTGCTCGAAGCTCGCAGCGCGGTTGCAGGGGGTCATGGACAACTGCGGGCCTTGACCCCACTGCATGATGCTGGGACCGAGGAGGTCGCCTTACTGCCGCCTGGCCCCGGTGATCGTGACTGGGGAAGCTGTGGGAGCAAAAGTGTCTATGTTTCCGCTAGGGAACATGGAGAAAAATAGATGCATAAGTTAGTATGATTCGTTCTCGTGGAAATGTTGGTGTCTGCTTTCCAGTGATTTCAGGAGTTTAAGGTGTTTCATGATGTTTCATGTCATTTCACAGCGTTGCATTACCAAGCTTGGCCATCCCAAACCTGAAAAATCTCAACATGTCCGCTTGAACATTAAGATACATAAAGTGGTTGTCAAAAAAAAAACATGAATTTTAGGAGGTTCAGGTGTTTGACGTCAAAATCTATTGGTGTAAACACCGAGAACCACTGCTTTTCTCTTGCGGGACTTTGAATTTAATGATTTAATGCAAGGCTGATGGCTGCACATGCCAACCCATGGGCCAACGACCCGCGTGAGCCGGATCCGGCCTGGTATCATGAGCAGCGCAACCGCCATGCCATCGCACAGTTGATTCGCCAGCGCCGGAGCGATGCGGCTGTGGAGGAGTCGGCATCGAGTGCATCGCAGGCTGCGCTGCCTGTGCTGCCACTGTCTTCTCAAGAGTTGCAAAGTGTGCGAAGCTCATTCTTGGCCAAGGGCTCGGCTGTACTGGAGCTTTGTGAACTTGATCCGGAAAGCGCAGAGTGTTCCATTTGTATGGTGGAAATGGTTGCTGAAGATGATGTTCTTTGTCTACCTTGTGGTGCATCTCCATCTTCAGAACTAAAGTCGGGTTGTCGCCCACATGCGTTTCACTTAAAGTGTTTGGAAAAGTGGCTGTTGACCAAAGCGGGGGCCTGTCCCATTTGTCGACACAGCCTCCGTGGAAAGCGTAAAACACGCAGTGCACCTGCACGAACTCGAGAGATTGAAATCCCAAGTCTTCAGTCTGTTCAACTGCAGCCCTTGCAACCGCTGGCGCAGCCACTACAGCCGCTGCAGCCGTTGAGTCGAGTGCCCGTGGCAAAGCCCCGGACTCGAAGTGCGCGACATCGCTCTGGGCTGCCACTTCCAGAGATTGAAACCCGAGCCCTGCTGCGGTGAAAACGTCCTGTTTCGGGAGGACATGGCTGTTAGATGTTTCAGATGGTTGGGTCATAACTATTTTGCTGGATCTGGCTTGCTCAAGAAACAGTTCTGAAAAATTGTTCTGTTACATGTTTGGCTTGAAGATATCTGATTAATTAAGTTATATTATATGTATGATTAAGTGCTACATATTATTGGAGAGCCATACCTTCCATTTAACATCGCTAGCGTATATACAATTGTTGCAAGAAGTTCTTTCCATCCTGACCCAACCGGAAAATCCAGCAGGTAGGCAGTGGTGTCAGTGACGCTGAGCTGCAACGACGGCTGAACCAGGAGGTGCTTTTTCCACAACGGGAAATGAACCATTGTGATGCGTTCAATGGATGTAGCTGTTGCGGGTTTGACCAGCGGAGGTAGGATTGGTCAAAAAACAACTATAAAACGGAGGGCAACCCATGCTTAACAGAAAATTCGCTGTCAACCAAAATGTGAACCACCAAAAACGATCAAATGGATGGATACTGGGCCGACAACTGGAGAATTGTGGGAGCCCTGCACTAGAATCATTGAGCTTGGGTTGTTTTTGGCTTCGAATGGAGGATACCTTTAGATTTTAGACTCAAGCATGACCCAAGCATTGCTTTCCCTAATTAAACTTGATGGTGGCTTTGGTCAGCTGATCAGGACAGTGGCTACAGCACCTCTACCATCCTCTACCAACTTGTCCCTTAGATTCATAGTGCCTAAAAAATGATGCCTCATAAGGACATGGGCAACGATTCCACCACAAAGTTTTTCTATCCCCTAAGACCCTAGCACAGAGAAGCTGAGCGAAGAAAATGTCTGCGAAAATCTGTGCTCACACTTGGAAGGCGGATCGTTTGCGGGCTTTATTTCAGGAACCTCTCTTGGAGGCTGGATCAAGCAGATTTTCAAATGTCTCTAGCACTCGGAACAGGATGTGCATTTGGTATCGTTTTCCAAGGAAAGGCACAAAAATTCATGATTTAGTTTGGTAGGATTCCGGTAGGATAGCTATCGGTGAACAGGCTGTCAAGTGGGTTGCCATTGTTGCAGCTTGGCAATGTGCATCAGCATGCTACCGTAATATGGCAACAACAGATGTACACGTACCGATAATCTAACATGCCATCTATTTGTGACTGTTTGATTCATTGATTTCGATGCGCGTGTTTCACAGGCTGGACCTATCATGCAAACTTGTGTTGAACTGGCAGGTCCGGGTAGGAGCCGATGCTGGAAATGCTGGCCAAGGCAATGTTGAGCATGTTGAGCATCAGACTTTTGATGTGGCAAACCATGGCAAACCATCACTTGGTGGTTTGGAACAGTTTTTATTTTTCCATAATATATGGGATAGTCCTTCCCATTGACTTTCATATTTTTCAGGATGGTTAAAACAACCAACGAGGACTGCGTTCCAATCCCAATCTGTACACTGCAGGCAGTGGCAGAGGATCCTCCTCTCCCCGACCGGCTGCAACAGAGGTTCTCCAAGAACGGGGGGTTTCGCCGCTTAGCCATGGTTACCCCATGGCAATCGTAAGGTGGAAAATGATGATAAACCAGAAGATTTATCATGATCTATCATGATTTACAGCTTGTAATCTGGGAGACTTTCAACACCTTTCAACTTTCAACCACCATGTTTATCCATTTTTGCTAGTATTTGATAGTTAGATCCCATGTTTGCTTAAACTCCAAGTGTTGATGGTTCAGCTCCGCAGCCGGAGGGTCGGTCAGAGCTTGAGCGTGCGATGCCCAAAGCATCATGGTTTCGTGGGTCTGACAATAGGGAGTGGCCCCCCAGCTATTTAACTGGTGAAAATCGGGAAGAAACATGATTAACCCTGGTTTTTTGGTCCTAAATAGTTTGGACAAGTCATGTTGCAGTAGTTGGTGATTCTGCTAGTCCTCGAGTAAGAAGACAATTGGAGAAGCTGAGAATTTGCGTGTTGCCAGAAGAGTTTCGGAATGTTTCAAATCTGGTTCAAAGAGGGGCATGCCCAAAACCAACATTTCCCAAATCCATCCAAATCCACCATTCCAGGGCCGCCATTTTTGGATATGCCCATGATTGCCCATGTCATCCTATGTCACTAAGGTATACTGAGGTTCCTTCACAACCTCAACGCGTTTCTCGGCCCAAAGCCGCCAGGCGGTTCATCGAAGCGACCGGTGTAGCTTCATCGAAGCGCGCTGCAATCGAAGTGACCCGGTGGGGTTGTACCGTTGGCCGGGCGCATGAGCGCGGCTGGGATCGAGGAGGAAAGTGCTGGACTGTTGGAAAGCCATAGCATTGGAACCAGCAAGCCACCCGCAAATCCAGCTGCTGCCGAGCTCTTCCATGACTTTTGCGGTCGCCCAGAGACGACACAAGTCGGAGTGACCGTGGAGAACCGTTTTTTTCGGGGCTTTCATCATGCTGAGTTTGATTGGAACAAACCTGTCCATGGTTTGCTAGTGGATTTCAAGGGCGACAGTATGCAAATCGGAATGATTCTCCAGCGCTTGGAGGTTGGGACCCGAATTTCAACATGTCCAGTTGGCAACTGCATTTTTTTCTGGAATTTGTGTGTGTGGTTTTTCACAGGGCCTTCATGCTTTTAAGCATGTCATTTGTGGATGCCACGTGGCATGCCATGAAGCACCAGGGTCCATTTCCCTGGATCTGCTGAGTCGCCCAGGCCTGTGGAGAGCAGTATGTATTCCTTGGGAACCCTCCACCCTTCAATGGTGGTTGCTGGCCAGTGGTTTCAAAATATGTGTTGTGTAAAAACCCTAGAAGTGGATAGAAATAGGATGATGATCCACGCTAATGAGCCGATGTCTCATGGCAAAAAAAACAACAACCAGGTTGGCACTTTACAGCTCTGGACGACTTTGAGCACGTTTTTGAGCAGAAAAAGTTGGACCCAGCATGGCAAGGCATTCGGGTGTGGCACAAGGTGAACTATGTGCCTTCAGTCACAGAGCAGGGAGAACCTGCACTTGTACCCAAGGAGCAGTTTGGATGGCAAGATTTGACATCCTTTTATGGAGTAGAGATTGAAGGTCGATACAAGATATTTATATAATTTATATATATATATATATATATATATATATATATATATAATATATTACAAGATATTATATACGCGGTATATACAGGTATTTTTTACATACCATAATACATCATATCATAGAATTTAACAATCTAGAAAGTATACATCTTATGTGTATCTATTTATAATATATATATATATATATATCAATTTATTATATATATATATATATATTTGTATACACATACTGGAATATACTGTATATTGTCTGTTTGTCACCGTTGCGTCCATCATTCAATCCCTCCAGCGTCAAACATGGCAGGAAGTGTTCGATCCAAAGAACAAACAACAAGGGGCCATTGCTATTGGCGAGAAGTTCAAGCTCACAACTCTATTCCTCACAGGTGTGAATTGTTGTGGTAAATCATGGCCATAGTCGGTTGGTATTTTCGGATTGTTGTCCATGAGATTTGGGACCGGAAGAAGTTTCTTCACAGCAATCCAGTTACCTGTTCCATCACGCCCTTTGATGCCTAAATTTCTGCTTGAAAATGAGCAGTTTGAAATAGCTTCACCTAAAATTCCACTATTTCAGCCTGCTGCCATTCCAATCGCAGGTGGACTGATGCCCCACACGTTGAACGCCACCCTGCTGGACCAAAGTGACGCCTGCGCGGTGCTGCTGCGCTCTCTGGAGCTGGGCACCAGCTTCGCCACGATCGGCCACGGCTTGGATGTGCTGCTGGCGCTGGGAAAAGACGCCAGCCCATTGCAGGGAAGAAAAGCGGCAGTCTTCCCCAACCAGGAGAACAACGGGGAGAGTATAATAACCCGGCACCTATTCGTTTAGTATGCCATGATCCCCCATTAGCTATATGTAGTTCTCACTCGAGAAAACGATAAGAGGAAAAAAAAACGATAACGATGCTCATACATATACATTATATATTGTTTATGGGACATGTTCGAAGCAGCAAGCTTTGCAGATGCAAGCTTTTCCCCGAAAAACAGATGTGAAGCTGGTGGTTGTA
>Ga0126342_10010556_pt1 | contig 16523 bp, 8 predicted proteins | sample Cyp1metagenome_FD_92528 | JGI IMG/M metagenome (GOLD analysis project Ga0126342, IMG submission 92528) | Coral microbial communities from Lord Howe Island, Old Settlement Bay, Australia - Cyphastrea 1 metagenome | ecosystem: Host-associated > Invertebrates > Cnidaria > Coral ... | reverse complement strand
TATCTATTCTATCTACTCTATCTACTCTATCTATTCTATCTATTCTATCTATTCTATCTATTCTATCTATTCTATCTATTCTATCTATTCTATCTATTCTATCTATTCTATCTATTCTATTCAGTCTATCTATTCTATCTATTCTATCTATTCTATCTATTCTATCTATTCTATCTTATCTAGCTTATCTATCTTATATATATATATTATCTATCTTATCTATTGTATCTATATTATCTATCTTATCTATCTTATCTATCTTATCTATCTAATCTATCTTATCTATCTATCTATCTAATCTATCTAATCTATCTAATCGATATTATCGATATATCTATCTAATCTATCTAATCTATCTAATCGATCTTATCTATCTATCTATCTATCTATCAATCTAATCTAATCTAATCTAATCTAATCTATCTATCTATCTATCTAATCTTATCTTATCGTCTCTTATCGTATCGTATCGTATCTATCCTATCCTATCCTATCCTATCCTATCTATCTAATCTTATCTCATCTTCTCTTATCTATCTATCTATTTATCTATCTATCTATCTATCTATCTATCTATCTATCTATCTATCTAATCTATCTATCTGTCTATCTCAGCTGTGTTTTCTCCAACTGATGGGAACATGGGTAATCGTCCCCACAGCTCAGCATAGGCAGCCTCAAATTGGGAACCCACGGGACCCACAAAAAAAAAAAAGGTTCAAGCAAAACATTTATTTAGTCATAGTCCCTTCATGTTCCCATGATGTTCCGCCATGATGCTGCATCATGGTCTTGATGGTATCCAAGGGTTGCCCCACCAGGGTCGCTGAGATACCTCAGGCATTTTCTGGATTTGGGGGGAGAGCCTGAGCAAGTTCATACGTGAAACAACATATATAACATAACAACAGTAATAACAACATGTTCATACACGTTCTACTTCATACTTAGTTCTTGTGGGAGAAAATCGCTAGCAACATGAAACCTATGGCATCCGCTCATGGCAAAGCTGTAGACATGTAATCGAAATTGCTTAGTAGACCCCCCGTGACCCAGTGTGTCATTAACCCAATGGAAGGGCATACGTTGTGATGTTATATGGCTCATGTTCACCAAATTGATGGAATGGACATATTATCAACAAATCAACAAGTATATGCTCACCAGGAATTACTCATAGGAAGTATACCATTGCTTGCTGGTTCACCCCCGATCTGGTGCTCTATCTGGATCCCAACCGTTTGTTGCTTAATTCTCCCAAAATCCATCATTCAAAAGGGTTGGCCCCATTGCAATAAACCAAGAATCTGTCAACAGATTGACGGATTGATCTAAGAGAAAATTTGCAGACAAATACATACCCGAAATGCGTAATGGTTTCCCGTCAAATATCTATATTTGTCCCAAGGGATTAGGATTCCCGATAATTTCGCGCAAGATTTCCCAAAGGGATTTGGAGGAATTCATCAATTTCTACAGTACAAGTGATGCCCCTAGTTATAAGTCATAAGTTGGTTTGCAAACCACATTAATTAGGGATATTATCCTCTGGTTCTTTAACAAAGTTATGGACAGTGACTCATTTATTTCGATGATTATATGATGATTTACCCAACTGAAACATGGTGATTTTCCAGTTCGCGACGTTAAATAAGCAAAGGGGTATAACAGCTATTCAAGTGTCTTAATGTGGCAAACCCACTAATAAACCTACCATTTGGAGATGGTCAATGCCACCCATAAAAAATGGCGATATTAGGGATTGTTTTCCCAGGCACCATAGGCCGCCCCGGACGCCAGCGCCCACAGCAGTTCCCGATGCAAAGCTCCTGAAGGAAAAAACAGAGCATAATACCTCCAACAAAAAGAGCGTATGTATGCAACTCTATATATATATATATATATATAATTATATATATATATGAATAAATTACTAAACTGAAACACATCATTCCAGTAACGTTGTAATGAAGTCGTTATAATGCATTCATGTACCTGAAGAAACCCTCCAAAGATATATAAATATTATTTTCCTTATAGCAAATCCATACTTCAAATATATACTTGGCATGATATGTCAAGAAAACAAGGAGTATGAAACACTGAATATCTCTCAAAACATTGGGGTTGCACCGACGAGGGCTTTTGCGCTCATTGTGTTAGCTTTTTTCCGTTGGCTTCATTGCAGGCTCCTGTTGGCTGCATTCATGGGCAAAAGAACCATTTCCGACCACTCACTTTTTGAATTAATGATTTGTCAGTTTGACTCATCGGTTCTGCAAAAATGATCCCTTTTTTCTTACATTTTCTGTAAGCATAAACATATCGCACAGATCCAAGTTGTCGCACACAAACGGCAGCCCTTGCAGCTGCTTTTTCGGAAATCACCTTTGGCGTTGTTTGTTCGGCGAACCATCAATGCAGGACATCTTCAACACGCCCAGAATGACAAACAGAAGGCAGGATGCAAACCAGTCCGCTCATTGGCTGCTATTTTCTATATTTATATATAATTAATAATTATATAAATATATATATATTATATACCTTCTATATGATTGGTCCTTAAAATAATGTGAAATCCCAAATTCTTCATGGTTCAATCCCCAACTTTGTTAATTATTTAGTTCAATCTGGCATCAAGACTTTTGATGGTCAGCCCATGTTAACTCCCCGGTGTTGATCAAGGACCTCCCGGGTGTGGCAGGACCAACGGTCCTGTCCTGGGACAGCGCCGCCGGTGTCTTTGGGCTCCATTCATCATCCATCGCACGGCACCCGCTGGCGACACCGAACTGGGGCCGTGCCAATGTTTGGGGCTGTCCACAGCAACTTTTCAGACTGAGATTTGGGGCTCAAGACTTGGAGTGTGACTTTGTCCGTGACTTGGGGGGCTTAAGGATGCTTAAAGTTACCTTTCTGATGGCGGAATTCCATCCCAATGGTTCCATGAATGGATATGGGCCTCAAAAAAAATAGATTCAATACATTTAACAAGACTAAACCACAGTTTCTAGGAGGGATTTATGGGGATTTCATATGGAAGAGACTATCATTCTCGAACTCAGGAAAATTAGCGGTCTAGCCTGACAGCGTGGAGCGAGCTGGGCCAGATTGAAAACATGCCTTAAATCTTGTTACTTAAACCCAGTGAAGGTCCCATGTTTCTTGGCTAAAGCATCAATTTGGCTGGCCAAGTCAGCAACTGTGCTGGTTAAATCAAATAAAATCAAATAAACGCCTCCACTTCTCAGCTTCTCTCGATTTTACATCCATTTTGTGTGAAATGTGACTCATATCTAATCACATTTTTTTGTTGCTTACCCTCTGGTAAACTAACATGACATATATACCTATGTAAAACCAAAAAAAACACAAAAACTCGAATTTGAATAGGTAAATCAACTATAAATGGGCCATACACCATAGCGACTTGAACAATCACAGGAGTGTATATCCACCTATCTCCATGTTTGTTTGTTTTTTTCATGCATGTTTCATGAATTGTTGTGAACTCATATCTAATTCCTTCCCCCGTAATATTATAATATATTATATAAACACCCCCTTAAGAAACCATGGTTTAATAGGAGATTTACACATATTTGAGACCATGCAATGGGGATGTTGAATATGAACGGAAAAAATAGGGGTTACACGGTGACACGTCTTTGCCGGTGAATTCCTGTCCCATAGGATCCATGGTGCTGCTATGATAACATTTACCATCCATATACCCCCAAAGGTTAGCCTCTGGGAAACTAACATAGCTATTGAATATGGCCATTTATAGTGAATGTTCCCATTAAAAATGGTGATTTTCCATAGTTATGTTAGTTTACCAGAGGGTACCCCCAAAGGTTAGCACATATGCCAGCACCATGGATCCTATGGACGTGGAATTCCCCGTTTTTTGGGTCGAAAAATTCCCTCCTCCGTCGACACCTCGATGGATTGGTCGGTGGTGCTGCGCTCCCGTTCCTCCCGTTCCTCCGCACGTTCCCGGCGCTTGGCTTTGCTGCCCTGACACGCTGCGAGACGAAGAGATGAAGATTTTTGGATGTGTCAATACTGGGGATTTATATGGATTTATTGCAATCTTGGGTATAACTGATATATAATTATGTATATATATATATATATAATACATTACATAACTGGTATAACTGATATAACTATCAATAATGGTGGTTTGCCTAACTTAAATAATGGAATACACTGGGATGTATGTGCATATATATATATATACACATTCATACATACAAGCAACATCAAGCAACGATAAAAGGGGATCATCTTCATCCCGTAACTTACTAGCAAAATTGATATCACGAACATGATGATGGGAATATCTGCCAGTTTATGTTAAAAACATATTATACTTTAGTGATTTCATTCGTTACATTATTCCATCAACAGCCGTGCTTAAAGGATTTCCTGCGGCTGAAGCTCCGAACATATGGCACCCTTGAGTCCAAAACAAATGGTCATCATTTATCGCCTAAAATTGCGAACTTCACCTTTTAGGAACCCCCCTTTTGTTTGCCTGCCTTGAAACAAGCGTAGAGTTGTGGACATTCCACATGTTTTTTGGCAAAACCCCTAGCGAGTCAGCCATTCAGCGAACCATACTCTGCCTTTTCTCAGCGTAAGGAAACATGGTTCATTGCGGATAGTTCCAGGATAACCATTTTAGATAAGTGCCAGGATCAAAACATGTGGTATATGGTTTATGGTCATCCGATATTGGGAATCCAACCATCGACCCGCCTTGGAACGTCTCTCCTCGCCAGAGGTAATCGATGAATTGGTGGACGCCTTGGGTGAAGACTGTGAAGAGATGTTGGATGAGGAAGTCATGTATTGGGTTTCTTATTGGTTTGCCTCAGTAAAAGGTATCCTAAAATTTGATCAAATGTGATGCTTTTTCTGCTGCTTAATCACCATTCATGTCTCAATGAAGATACTGATCATACTGAACATACCCTCTCTAGGCATTTGGGGAGCATAACAATGTTCGAACACATCTGTTTTTTGTCTGTTTTTTTTTGCGGGGAAATCCACGGTCCACCCCCAGGTATAGTGGTAAATTCCTGTTCTATCTTTTTGGGGGGTTGAAAGACCAAGCGATTTCTCCATTGGTGCTCCTTCCTCGCGTCTCTTTTTTTACACGTCACTGACGCCACTCTTTCGCTTCAAGTGCAGAACACAAACCACAAACATGTTCTTTATTGAATGTGGGTTCATGTCGAAGGATTTAGAACATGTTGTTTTGTATTATTGGGTCAACGAAATCTAGAAATAGTGAAACTGGTCTTGAACTGCGGAGCAGTCACCAACAAAGTCTGGAAGACCCCATGCAACAACTGATCCATCGACCAAGATCGCGGCAAATGCAAACCCTGTGGCCTGAATTTGCTGCACATTCACCAGCTGATCTTGAACTGTCGTGCAGTCACCACCATAGCGTGGATAGCCCCAAGTAACGACAGATCCATCTGCCAAGATTGCCGCAAAAGCGCCCTGTTCTGCTTGAACTGCAAAGCAGTCCGGGCGGCCCCAGGTAGCCACAGATCCATCGGCCACAATGCCCACAAATACATGAATCATGCCCTGAACTCGCTGCACAGTCTGAAGGTGTTCTTGAACTGCCGAGCAGTCACCACCAAAGATTGGGTCGCCCCAGGTCAGTATCCTGCTACCTCCGCGGCACCATGCAGCGAATGCTTTGCAAGATGCGGCTAGTGGCACTTGTTGCACCACAGAAGTAGGGTGCGCTCTGTCTTTCACCCCTGCAGCTTGCAAAGAATCCTGAGGGTTGGTCAGCAAGCGCCCGTCCTCAGTGACGAGTTTCAGTCTGGGCCAGAATTTTCAAGTCCCCCGCTTTGGAGTGCTCAGGAAGTTGCAGAATCTCACCAGAAACACTCGGGCACGATACAGTTACTTGAAGCATTGGTAGAAGCGCGAAACAAAACTTCTACTCACAGTAATTACTCTCAAGATGTGTCCTTGAGGCAACATTTTGAACCACATGTGCCACAGTCCAAGAAGCTGGGCAAACAAGTCATTGAATCCAATTGGGATTGGGTCAATGGGCTTTGGATGGCTATGGTCTATAAGCCCCCTGATCTTGTGCACCAAGCCGTCAAGAGCCCTTGCGATCGATGACTTTCTCAACTTGTGATTTTGAGCTCCATTTCCAAGGATGAAATCGACATGTTTCAAAGTGACACCCCAGATTCCCCGGTGATATAACCATTTTTGACCTTTTGAAACTCCGCATTTCTGGTAAAAAAAAATCCTCACCAGAATGGTGAACTGGAAGAGTTTTTGGCTGCTAAACTTCCCAGCTTTTGGGGTGATGGGAAATATTTTACACACTTGGACGCTATGGGACTGAAAATTGGTTGCAGGCCATTATTCAAAATAAGAATCAGCAGGGTGCGGCACACAATTATAGGACATGTCAATACATGTTCCGGATCAAAACAACGTTTAAAACATGTTAAAACAAAACAAAGAATGGACTCCCTCTAAATTGGCATCTGTTGGGGGCATCGTTGGCAACGCTATTTTAACCTTTACGCTGCGACCTGTCTCATCTGCTTGGTAGCCGATCCCTTGAAGTCCAAAGCGCTGGCAATTTCCACGGGAAGTTTATCAATGTCTATCATTCCCTTCGCCCAAAAATCCCAAAACCATCGAGACCCTCGATTTGTTGATTGCCTGCCCTGTCGAGGTGAAAAAGACATAAGTCATTGGTGTTTGAGGGACGAAAAACTCAACATCACTGGACATCCTCCAAACAAAGCCCGCATATCCATAACAAGAAAAGCAATTCACACAAACAAGTCACGCTTTCCTGGTGATGTATCTGTCTCATCCGAGCACCTATGCTGGTGTCTACTATATCCGAAGGGTTCCAGAAGCGGATCTTAGCCCCTCCGGTAATGAAACATGGCAATGAAAGATCCATCATTTGTAGACTATATATATTATATGTTTTACACATTAAAAACCTCACCATTAACCTCTAGTAATGCTCGGTCATAATTTCCGTTGCGTACCTAGTCATCTTCACCAAGTCAACGACCCCCCCTGAGTGTCTGTCTAAAGAGGCCTTGCTCCTGGGCTCAGAGGATCAGAGAGGGATGCAGCGAGAGAGTGGAATACTTGGGGCCCCTGGGGTGAGGCTGGGATATGTTGGGATTATAACTTGACATACCATCTGGTTATTTAACAGTTTGCCATGGAAAATCATCATGCTATTAATAGGTAAACCGGTAAACCATCTATAAATGGATCATTGTCCATGGCTATGTTAAATAACCAGAGGGTAACTATGATATGAGTATGATGAGTTCACCTCCAGAAGGTGGGATATGATATAGACTTATAACTCCAACCACGATAATCATGAAACCATATGTATATGAAGAACTGGAACCGCGCCCCCAAGTAAAATATTACACCCACTGGAAATTTGGGACGTATCCCATCAGAATTCGGAACAAAACCAGTCAGCAAACTGTATTAACTACATAAAAAAAAAGGAAAATAAATAAACACATAGAATATATACCTTATATAACCAACTTGTGGGCACTAGTCTCATCCAAAGACCACTGGGAAGGCAAACCATTGCATTGCTTGGTGCTGGAATCAAAGAACCCTCCAGGAATCAAGTCTCTGATGGACTTGGATGCACTTGGTTTAACATAATTTTACAGGAAACCTCAATATAGGGAGTAAAAACCATGGCTCCCCGCAATTTGACCACAAAAAAAACACATGGCTACATATGTATACATATGTCACATATTTGGAGGTGTCCTAAAATGGGTGTACCTCTAAATCATCCATTCTTTTATGATTTTATATTATAAACAAAAAAATCTTGGGGATATCCCCATTTATGGAAAACCCCCATATCTATCCACGTCCCCTCCGGACTAGATCTGCCAAGCATCTGACTCTTCTTGAGAGAAGCGGATCGGCTGGATGATTTCGAAGGCATTGGGCGGTTTTTGCGACAGGTGTGGCTGGTTTCCAGCAGCGGCTTGGAGAATTTAGATGTTTACCCTCTGGTAATTTAACATAGCTATTGAAAATGACCATTTATAGTGGATTTTCCCATGAAAAATGGTGATTTTCCATCATAGTTATGTTAGTTTACCAGAGGGTAAATTTCATTTACAATAGATTGTCACCCAATATCCAGCCCAGGCTGACTGATAATTTATGCTTCCCCAATCAGTAAACAAATACGAGTGATTGGGGAGAATCATCGACGGAAAACGATAAGTGTTTGAAACTAAACTAACTAAACATTTCTTATCCAAATATATGTCACCAATGCCAGCTGCTAGCTTTGTGGCATCTTACCACTTCTTGTCTTTTTGTTCCAATTCAGGGTGAGACTTCCCTGTAAGACAAAGACAAGGCGGAGAACAGTGTCGCATCATGTGGCTGTGCGGGACTTAATCTCATGTTGTTTGTAGTGTCAGGGCATGTGTGGGCCTTAAAATCCAACACAAGATCAAACATCACTGTGGAGAAAACTGCAAGAATTCTGGCAGATTCATCGCGGTTGCATGGCCATATGCAATAAAACATCCTGCTTCACGGAATTGTTCGAAACATTTTTCTGGATCAATCAGGTGGTTTTTCCTCTTCAGGAACATCAGGCCCGGAGCCAAGATAGGCCCTGCCACAGCTGTGTCCGTTGGTAACCGGCCATCTTTTTCGGCACATCATGGCACATTATGGCACCTGGACTGGGCGATGGTTGCTGGGGCGACTGGATCTGTCGGTTGCTGGGCCGTCTCGAAACAAACACGACTGTCGGAGAGGATTTCGGTCTATAAACCAATAAGAGCTCTTGGAGTTTAGGGATGGTTGAAAGATATATACCTCAGTCATCTAATCTGGCCGGCTGAATTTTGCATTGCGTTTGAGTCCTGGAGTTGCCAAACGTGAACCAAAGGGCATGGTCATGTTGGGCATGGTGAGGAGAAAAGAAAAAGGTCCACAAGTGCCTGCGCATGCATGTACATTACATAGTATGTTGAGATGAAAGTGATTGAAAGTGCATACATAGAATTACATAGATATGATTCTATACATATATTATGATTATATACTACATATATATGTGTGTGTACTAACATGTTTTTCCCGGGAGCTTACCACAATACTACCCGGCCACAGTTCAGCAACGCCTCGCTGTGGAAAATGCGTGCGCGGGCTTCGGCAAGCTCTCCACCTCAACACAGACGGGCCATGATGCCACGCAGGCATAACTGGGCTGGTTGCTTAGTGGTTGCTATGACCCGGTGTATATATATATATTAGTATATATATAATTGTATAATATATATATATATAAATGTATATTACATGTTTGTGTACATGTGCATCTCTGTTTTTTTCTATGATACTATTTAAGTTTAGCTATGTATATAGATATGCATTTGATTGTGTATAGGCCCACTGATGTTTGGGGGTTAAAAAAAATGCAAACATACCCAGCTTTGTTTGATACGTTTGGAATTACATACTAAGCAGTTGACGAATTTCATGGCCCGTGTAAGCAAGGTCCCAAGGAATGCTGGGATCGTTGTGCGCTGGATTTTCAGGGCGTCACAGCTGATCTGAGGCATGGCATGAGACCATGAAATGTGCTTCTCCTCTGGAAATTTGACAATTTAACATCCATGTATAGGCCTATCAAAAATGATGATTTTCCATAATTATAAGACAAGAGCCGCGTACATCGACCCTATATGCCACTTTGAGTTTTGCATAGTTTTGCCCTTTTGGGGTTGAGCCAGTCAAAGCAAAACAATGCTGGAACCCGTTGGCGCATGCAGCAATTCACTGATCCAAACGAGGTAAATGGCTGATCAATATAATATGCATAAAGGTGTATGCAAGTATATGATATATATATATATATATATATATGTGTGTATGCACATGCACGTGCATGTGTATGTGGATATGAATAAATATATGTTTACATGAATATGAACAAACATATGCATATATATATAATCATATGTGTATAGATATGTGTGCATATAGTAAAACATAATGCGAACACATTGATATAAAACATATATTTGTGGTATTGATTCTCAAATTCTCGCTTCAATAATGCTGAGTCTGCTGCAGACTTTCGCACTTTCCACTTGCACCTGCGGATCCAATGTCATCAGCTGCCGAAAACATCATGATTTGGGGGACCATGACTTAGGAAACCTCCATATACTTGGTGCGTCCCATTATATCTTATCAATGTTTATATCATTTATAAATATGTATATATATATAATTAATGCATATTGAATAATATATTATATATATATATCCATCATTGGGGACAGTATAGGGATTGCATTATCTCCCATATAATAATGTTATTCTATCGATTTTTATCATCTCGTAATTTAACATAGCTATTGAAAATTGCCATTTAGTTCGTCGATTTACTCATTAAACATCGAGATTTTCCAGTTCGTGATGTAAACGTTTACCAGAGGGTATTCCATATATCCATCATATAAATATATATATACATGGATTCATAATGACAATATATATATAATGGATTAATAACTATATATATTATATTCCATATTGCGGATCAGTAATAACAATATATATATATAATCTATAATCTATAATATAATATCTATACATCATATAGGACTCACAATCCCGCCATTTCTCCTACAGCAGTTTCCCAGTTGCCTCAGCGTCCTCATCGGATAAAGCCACCACATCTCCAGTCCTTTTTTTGGCGCAGTCACTGAGAATTTGGCCCAATCAATGGTTGGATACCTACAATGTGGGGCCCCCAAGATAGCTAAGTTGGTTTATAACTCCAATTTCACTATGGTTTATGGTACTTATAACTATAGTTAATGGGGTTTATAAACCAACTTATAACTGGGGGGGCCCCACATTGTATGGAAAATGGTGGTTTAATGGGCTTTAGTGGTTGAATGAGTGGTGGTTGAATGGGATTTCCATGGGATTTAAATCATTTTAAATCCACTAAAAATGGGATTTCATGGCATAACAGGTTTCCCTCTATACATTTCAAAGGAGTTTAATTTAACCATCCATGGGAAGTCAATGTGGATATACTGGGGATAATGGAAATCATGGGATTTTTTTGGGGGTATACCCTCCAGTCAACATAGCCATGTAAAATATTCCCATGTAAAGGGTTAAAAACAAAAATACGAAACATGGATATATAAGTTGAGATATTCAATGAAAACAAACTTAAGCAGAATTGGGCAAACAAAAAATGCTGACATGATGATACAAACTACAGAACCGAAAGAATAAAAACATATAACAGCTATACCTATAAATCTAGAGATATATCCGACAGACGCCAAAAACATTGGGATGCGGCTAATGTACAGATGACAAATCGAGCGAACCTGGGCCCCAGGCTCATCTTGAATGCTCTCTGCCTTGCTTTCAGCTATGCTTCTGGGTGAGCTGCCGGGGATACTCCTGCACTGCAAACGATGAAGCAGTACTTGCCGGAGTTGGGATTGTTTTGGACTAATTATATTTTATAATGGTTGCAACCATAGCAACAACCTCCATAAGTTGTGATGTAACCCATGTAGCCATGGCTCCACTTACAATTGGAACTGCTCCACCAAGTATTCTCTTAGAGTTTGCTTGGCTTAGGCAAAACGATTGCAGCACATAATTGACGATAATCTGTGCGAATAGGAATAAACAAAGTAGACGTGTTGAACTGCCCCAGCCAGTCATATAATCAGTTTGAACCGTTCAACCATCAAGTTCAACAGGGTCCACTTTTCCAACTATGCTCCACAACATTCCACAACAGGCGGACGCTGCACGCTCACATTGGGAAATCTACTGCGGACATATATAAGATTTTGTGCGAACTTAGCGAGAATCGAAGACCAAATCAGCTTTACAGTGAGCATCCTGGATGATCCTTGGCCAATAATTTTAGTGATGTTGATCAGGGATTCAATCGCCCCAGCAATAATATGGAATAATATTCATCATATTCATCATCCAAAATCTATTTTGAATTGCATTAATATCGTATTTTATCGGGGCTATGGATGAAAATGGGGGATCCCCAAGTCACCACTGGACCATAGTGGCCATAGTGACTGGATGGGGATCAACATCCGCCATCCAAGTCCTAGGCGGACTTTCTGCCACACTTCGCGGAAGACCTGGCTGTGGTTTTTTCGACCGGGCTTTGTGACACCCATATAGTATATTAATCTATATTAATAATCCATATACATGGACCATATGGGTGAAATGGACCTTTTTGGGATACTCAAACGGTGAAAACAATGGGACCCCAAAATGACCAAACAAATGGACAAAACTGGATGGAAAACGGACGATCAACCGTTGGATCTTGAAAAATTGGTCAACCCAAGAATCATGGGAATGGGAAAGTGGGATGTAAGTGGGAAAATCGTGGGATATGATGATATTACGATCAACAATATGATAGTTGGGAGATATTGGGAGCGTTTTGAAATAGATATTGGCATTACCTCAAAATGGTATGATTGTTTTAATTGGGACAATGGTGATTCATCTGATTCAGCATCAAACTTGCGCATACCACATGTTTTCAACCCGATTGATGGGGCGAGAAAGAGGCCGTTATAATTGTAGTAATAGTCGATCCAATGTATCTACTTGTCTGTATATGTAATCTACAGTGATCCTATTAGAAGGGAGTTTTCCCCCTCCCCCTATCTAGGTGTTGTTGTTCAATGTTGATCCTCTCATTCTCCCAAAATGTGGGTCTTTCTGACCGTTCAAAGTTTGGGAAGAGTTTCCTTGAGAAGTGGGACCATGGAAAATGACCCATTTCATGGTTTATGTTGACTTACAGATGGTTACTTATTCTACTCAAATGGCTCATGCTATAACTTGTGGGTAACCAAATATCCCACTTACTGACCAGCTAACCAACGGCACTATCCATCTAAGTACCCTTTGATGATGAACCATGCCGATTGGTGAAACCAAGCGGGTCCCACTGAAATGCATGTTTTTGTTTTTGTTTTTTTTGTGAAAAGATCATGTATACTTGAAATGACCGAACACAGGCTCAGAAGGTGTCACAAAGAATCACGCCCCCAACCTGTTTATATAAATTCAGTGGTCATCAGTGCTAGCCATATTAACCAGAGTTGACCAGAGGCTAGCATGCCTTAACCCGAAGAAAAATCACGATGCCCCGTACTCCGGGCTTCCCAGCTGTCCGCAATGCTCTTGGGGCTCAGAGGTGCAACATCGGCCCTTAGCTTGGGAACTGACCTCGGAAGCGGTCAGCAAAAAATGACTTTTTAAAAATAATGAACTTCGATTTTTGGGTTGCTCATTCTCATGAGCTTCTCTGACTGTTAAGTTGTCCCTGCTTTTCTCGTTTTCAGTCGATTTCCTGAGGTCTATAGTCTATAGCAATATATATAATAATGATGATGATCCTTCGGCAGTCCAATGCCAGAACAGACTTGATATACAGTAGCAACACACACACACACCCACACACGCACACACGCACACCACACGTGTGATATCTCGTGCGGAACAGTTATGTTGATGATTGTTGATGCATATGTGCGAGAAATGATACACGTAGGCACGATCTTTCATAGTGTTTGCCGGGAGTTTTTCCAACCTGGTGAGAGAAGCTGATGGGTTCACTACACCCACTCCAGCCACATAAATATCATTGAGGCGGTTCATCCCATTTTCAGAGACATTGCAAACTGTAAACCACAAGTATATGTAACTCAGTGTAAATCCTTTTCGAGTAGCCATCATTGACAATTGCAGGTACCAAATTTCATTTAGTCCCGGAAGAAATTTGAAAGAATCCTCAGTAATCCTCAGAGTTCAAACCATTTAGGTGTTTGAATCCAACCCACATGCCCGTGGCTTCCCCCACGGGCGAAAAATCAATGAGCTTAAAGAGTCACCTCCCAAATGACTCATCATTTTTTCGTAGCAATCCGTAGCATATAATCTATAACCCATAGGATCCATGTATGGTATATATATATATGATTATATATGCTAACATTGGGGGTATATTAATGGTTTATGTTACCATATATGGCAGCACCATGGATCCTATGGGTAATTAGCCTCCCTCCCAAACAAACATCGAGCACTTTTGTCGATCTGCGATATCGTCAGTCCATGTTTCTGGTTGGTGAATGATCAAGGCCGAAAATCAGTGGTGCCACGTAGCGGGCGATCCGTGAAATCGAGCGTTCACCGACTCCCAGGCCCAAACTCCGTGGGTTGGGGGATTTCGGTCATGCATCGCCAAGGGCGAACAGGGCTGAAGTGCGTCTTTGGTCAGATCCACTGACCAGAAGTGGCCATGCTGCGTGTACATGTAGAGTCTACTCATGTAGAGAGTCTTTTTTAGAGCTCACATGAAAGTGCCCACCCCAAGAAAGGAAGCAGTTCTTCCATATACTCTTTTAAGCTTTTATACTTTGAATTTGATCATTAGGTTTCAATCTCTGGGGGGGGCCTGAAATTTTGAAAACACTGACAGGGAACGAAAAGGCCTTGCGTGGAGATAGGTCAGGCGCAAAGAACCACAAATAAACGTTAAATTCGAGCATTCATGTGCCCATTTTTGGCAACCCAATTAATCAGCTACAGTACTCACAAGTCCACAGTACACCTTTCACCCTTCGGTAATCTAACTTCGCAACGGAAAATTCTCCAGCCGTATCCAAGTTCACCTTAAAAAAACTCATGTTGCACATTGTTGGACTACCGGAAAAAAATAATGATGAAATTGTACCTGCCACCCTGGTGGCTGACCTTTGTGTGGGTTTGGCCCCGATAGATGTCGGACATAGATTCTGGGCATGAATGCGACAAGAAGCATTGGATTGGTTAAGGATATTGAATGTGTAGAAAAGTTTATTCCAGCCAGTTCTAGGAGTGTTCCAGGAAATAATCAGCCAAAATCAAATCTAAGAGCTATTAATCCACAAGTATCTACAAGTATGAATTGGCCGCATTACGTTGATCAGTCTCTTCTTTTGCAGCTTCAACCCCTTTTCATAAACACCTAATGTATGGGAACCCAAATCCTTTAAAATGGCAGCATTCATGCAACAATTCACCCCAAGTCACACTTGAAAAGAACACAAGACTGGAGCAAATTTGGGTTCCCGTTTGAGTACCATTTGGTATGCTTTGTGTATCTTCGTGTGAAACAAACGGATCAGCATTCTTCGTTCAAACTGCCCGGCAGGGTATGACGTGGTCGGATCTCCTTGCGGGCGGCGAAATTTGGTCGGCTCTGCCAGGTTGAGAGCTCCATTTGGAGCACAACACAAAAGGTAACTGGTTGGTGGTTTAGTTTCAACCCCTCTGAAAAATATGAGTTCGTCAGTTGGGATGATGACATTCCCAAAATATGGGAAAATAAAACATGTTCCAAACCACCAACCAGATAATATCTGGACAAAAACTTAGATCATCAACCTGAACAGTTCAGCCATTTATGGATGATTCTGCATTCCAGTTCTCATCATCAGCAAAAGGCCACGAATCATTTTTTCTTGGTGGTAGATGCTTTGTCTTTTTGAAGAGCCGTCCCTAAATAAGAAAGGGGAACACAACGTGGAACTGCTGAGTGGTTCTCCGTACATGTCAGCAACTATCACCTACAATGTGAGGCCCCTCAGTTATAAGTTGTTTTATAAGCCCCAAAAACTATAGTTATAAAATGTTATAAGTGCCATAAACCATAGTGAAATTGGAGTTGTGTTCACCAACTGAACGCTATCTTGACAGATTCGACATCTCTCCATGAATCTTGGACATCTCCTGTGCAGGTGGGATCGTCACAGGGGGTACAATTATGCTCTTCCTGACCAAAATTGCACCTGGCAGCGACGATAGAAACGATAGAAATGATAGAAATAGCCACAATCCTTAAGTGAAATAAACACAACTATGTTAATACATCATTCTGCTACTGCTACTATTACTCATGACTCATAACCAATTTTTTTGAAGTAACATAATATAATCATTTGAAACAAGACTGGTAAATATTTCACCAACAAACATATGGCCAAATATGGCAACTCATGTGGTAAACTCAATAAGAAACAATAATAAATTGCATGGAGAATAACGTTGATCATTCATGGCCTGAGATGCCCACATCGAAGATCAAAATCAAAACATGATGAAAGCACATTGCATAACAGATATTACATAAAATGGTGAAACGACTATGTTTTGTTGGTTTACCCAGTATTAAACTAAATAGCTGCTACATCACTTGCACATTCCCATCATCATTGACTCAGGAGAAGCCAGTCCCCTGCATCACTTGCCAACCACAGTTGGTTACACCGCTTTGAAAACAACCCATTTGCTGATCATGTTGGCAATTACCCGGCATTGTCACCATATACATGAATATATATATATAT